>ERZ1031808.1-NODE-1-length-214135-cov-141.860538_pt1 | contig 214135 bp, 172 predicted proteins | sample MGYA00517103_ERZ1031808 | MGnify/ENA primary metagenome ERZ1031808 (study PRJEB33719, sample SAMN04261245) | wastewater metagenome | biome: rural village; feature: human; material: feces | host: Homo sapiens | place: El Salvador | collected 2013-01-14 ...
AACATGCGGACTCCAATCCGGACGCCCAAGCGTCCAACTTTCCGTCCGCATCCCCCTTTCGAGGTCCCTCAAGGCTCAGTTACTGGATTTGTTGGTCCTAACGGCGCAGGCAAATCTACCACGATGCGTTGCATACTGGGGTTAACAAAACCCTCGAAGGGGTCGGCCAGTGTGCTTGGAACCGACTACTCCAAACTCCAGAATCCTGCGCGTCGAATTGGCTCAGTTTTGGATGCATCAAAGCTACATCCAGGTAGAACCGGGCGTAGTATATTGCTCGCAGCGGCAGATGTTCTCGGCATAGCATCTTCCAAGATTGAGTTTGCTTTGGAGTCTTGTGGACTGACAAGCGCCGAGAGCAGGCGGCGGATCGGTACCTACTCTTTGGGAATGAGACAGCGTCTAGCGTTAGCTCTCGCCATATTGCCCGAGCCCGAGCTTCTTATTCTGGATGAGCCGATGAATGGTTTGGATCCAGAGGGAATTCATTGGATGCGGAGCTTCCTTAGAGACTTTACCCAAGCTGGGGGAACTGTTTTCCTAAGTTCACACTTGTTAGGTGAGATGGAGAAAATTGCTGACAGTGTTGTTTTAGTCGGTAAGGGGCAGATAATTGGGTCGGTGTCAACTAGTGATCTAAAGGGGGCTGGTAAAGGCTTGGAAGAGTTCTATTTGGAACAAACCGCGAGTGTCTCTCGGGGAAGTGTGGTTAACAATGGCTAATAATCTTAATGATCATGTCAAACCTGTTTCAGATTCAAAGATGTCAGGCATTATAAAATCTGAACTGAGGAAGCTTTTGGTACTCGTGCGAGCATAGCTATAACCTTGGTCACCTTGCTGTTGACCGTTGGAATGAGCATTTGGTCGGCTGTATTGCTGGAAGCTGGGGAGTCTTGGTACATACCTTTCAAACAGGTGGCGAGTCCCCTAATCACTATAAGCCCACTCCTAATCATTCTTTTGGTTTGTGAGGAGTGGGATAAGGGTAGTGCGCTAGTAACTTTTACGCAGGTTCCCAAGCGGTCTCGAATTGTGATTGCTAAAACTGTGGTAGCGGTCTTGATTTTCTCAGCTAGTTTTGCCGCTTCATTACTATTAACATTGATTGTTTCAGTTACTACATCGAGTATTCATCATTTTAGTCTAGATTGGAAAGCTTCACTATCGGGCTTTCTAACTCTTGCGCTACCGTTGTTGGTGAATATGGGTCTGGGGCTCGCTATGGCTTTATTCTCGCGATCTACCGTAATTTCAATCTCATTGTATTTCATCATTCCTCCGGTCACAGTGATGCTATCGCAGATAAATTCCATATCAGAATATGCTAGATGGATTTCGCTGGGACACTCGTCTTCAATTTTTGTAGCCGGTCTAACCCCTCAAACTTATTCTCAGATTGTTGTTTCAGTGATTTTCTGGATAGTTCTGCCGTTCGTACTAGGTTTTGTGAACATCTGCAGACGAGATATTTCATAGCCCTAACTTGATGCACTTTTGCCGAAAAAACATTGAACATAAACACGAGACCACCCTACCGGCGGACACGCCGCGAACGCCCGGCCCGCCGACTTCGCCGCGCCGGGCGACGGCCTTCTCAGGCGACGGACGGGGCGGTCTTGGCGGCATCGGACGGACGGGCCGCGTCGACGACGTTCGCCGCGGAGCCCTTCTCGCCGTTGTCGGAATCCCAATGAATCTCGTGCCGGTCGTCATGGTTGCGCCACCAGCTGGACAGGATGGAGCCGGAGATGTTGTGCCACACGGAGAAGAACGTGGACGGCACGGCGGCGAGCGGGTTGGACGCGAAGGAGGTCAGGGCCAGGGTTGCGCCCAGGGCGGAGTCCTGCATGCCGACCTCGAACGTGATGGCCTTCTGCTGCGCGTAGCGGAAGCCCTTCGGGTAGATCCTGTACATCAGCTTCGAGAAGCCGAAGCCCAGCGTGTAGCCGCACAGGTTGTGCAGGATGACCACCGGGATGGCCATCAGGGAGCTGGCCACGAACAGCTTCGGACCGTTGGCGGCAACGACCACGCCGATGATCAGCAGGATGGCCACCTGAGACACGATCGGCAGGGCCACGGTGACCTTCTCGATCTTCTTGCCGAAGACCATGTGGCAGATCACGCCGAGGGCGATCGGGAAAAGCACCACCTTGACGGCATTGAGGAACAGGGATTCGACCGGCACGCTCACATACTGGGAGGCCAGCAGCTGCATCAGCAGCGGAATCATGAACGGGGCGCACAGGGTGGAGAGGATGCCGATGGAGACATCGAGGGCCACGTCACCACGGGACAGGTAGCTCATCACGTTGGAGGAGGTGCCGGACGGGCAGCAGCCGACGAGAATCACGCCCACGGCCAGCGGGCCGGACAGGTGGAAGATCGCGCACAGGGCCACGGCGACGAGCGGCATGATGACGAAGTGGGCCACCGTGCCGACGATGACCATCATCGGCTGGGTGAGGATGCGCTTGAAATCGTCCAGCGTCAGGGTCAGCCCCATGCCGAACAGCACGATGCCCAGCATGTAGCCGGTGTACGCCTTGCCCCACAGGCTGGCGGACGGCACGAAGTAGTTGAAGACGGCCCAGACGATGACGATGACCGTAAACCACTTGGTCAGCCAATCCGCAAAGGCTTTAACCTTTTCCATAGTGTTTCTCTTCCCTTGTTTGGTGTAGGTAACATCGCATGAAACTAGGCGTGTCGCGGTTGATATGAAACATAATGCTCACATTGTGAACGCTCACGTAATCATCTCTGCAATCCCCAGTCGCACCATCACGCCGTTGTGTGCCCTGACTTTTCATCAATCGCCGCACAAGACCCACTCGTCCACATCCCACCATTTGAGACAGCTCACAGCCTGGCCCCAAGAATGAAACCAACCACTTGATTCCATCGCGACACACCGATGAGCACACATCCGCAAAGTTGTGTATAGTATTCACCTGTTGCGCGAATTCAGCTTGCTGAATACGACACTATGGTGGCCATAGCTCAGTTGGTAGAGCATCTGATTGTGGTTCAGAAGGTCGCGCGTTCGAGCCGCGTTGGCCACCCCAGTAAAACCCTTCCGTTCGCGGAAGGGTTTTGTTTTTCCCTGAATTCCCCGCTCCTGCCGGGAACCACCGCGTTGTACACTCGGGCATATCCAATTCACCGAACACAAGGACAAAAGGTCCGTCATGCTGTCTTTTGAGAACGATTACTCCCGCGCCGCCCATCCCGCAGTGCTTGAAGCCGTGGCTGAAGCCAACAACCATCTGTATCCGGGCTACGGGTCCGACGAACTGAGCGATCAGGCCAAGGCCAAGATCCGCGAGGCCTGCGGCCAGCCGGACGCGGATGTGTGGTTCCTCGTCGGCGGCACGCAGACCAACCAGGTCGTCATCGACACCATCACCCCGGCGTATGCAGGCGTGGTCGCGGTCGCCTCCGGCCATCCGAACGTGCACGAGGCCGGCGCCATCGAGTTCTCGGGCCACAAGGTGCTTACGATTCCCCAGCACAACGGCAAAATGGATCCAACCGAACTGGACGAGTTCTGCAAGACCTTCTATGCGGACGGCAACTACGAGCACATGGTGTTCCCTGGATCCGTGTACGTCTCGCAAAGCACCGAATATGGCACCATCTACTCCAAAGCCGAACTGCAGGCTATCGCCGATGTGGCGCATAAGTACGATATGCCGCTGTTCGTGGATGGCGCGCGACTCGGCTACGCGCTGACCGCCACTGGTTCCGACATGACGCTCACGGATCTGGCGACCATCGCCGACGTGTTCTACATCGGCGGTACCAAGGTGGGTGCGCTGTTCGGCGAGGCCGTGGTGTTTACCAAGCACAACACGCCGAAGCACTTCCTGACCCGCATCAAGCAGCACGGCGCCTTGCTGGCCAAGGGCTTCGTGCTGGGCGCGCAGTTTGACGCCTTATTCACCGACAACCTGTATTTCAAGATTGCCCGCAGCGCCAATGAGGCGGCCGATCGTATTCGCGAGGCCCTGCGCGCCAAGGGCTACATGCTCACTTTCGAAGCGCCCACCAACCAGATTTTCGTGACGATGGATCAGCCGACCATCGACCGTCTGGAGCGCGAGGTCAAGCTCGGCTTTACCGAGAAGGCCGACGACACGCATACCGTGATGCGCATCTGCACCAGCTGGGCCACCACGCATGAAGAGGTCGATCAGCTTATTGAGGTGTTGTAAAACCCTTCGCTAATCTCTCTCTCCGTCATCGCTTCGCGATGCCACCTCCCTCATCAGAGGGAGGTTTTTTCGTAGCTCCCGCCGATGAGGGAGCTGGCCGCCGCAGGCGGACTGAGGGAAAGACCTCTCCGCAAACGAGAAGGCTCCTACTCCCCTATCGCCTTGCGTTCCATATCCACGAACTTGTGGACCGAGGCTTCCACGGAATAATGCGCCTTGGTGTATTCGGCGTATTTCTCGCCCCATTCGGCGCGCTCGGCCTGATGTGCGATCCACCAATCGATGCGTCGGGCCAGCAGGGCCGCGTCCCGCACGGGGAACAACGACTCATCGATCAGCGCGAACTGGCCGGCCGCCGACAATTCGGACGCGGCGATCACCGGCACCAATCCGCACGCCATCGCCTCGATCACGCTCACCGATTCGATGTCGGCAATCGAACAATGCACGAACAAATCGCCCGAACGCAACAAATCGGGCATATCGGCGTGCTTGTGGAATCCGATATCGGCCTTGCGCGCCAGCAAACGCCCGGCGCGGAACTTGAGATACTGCTTGAGCGGCCCAGTACCGGCGATCACCAGCTGAATATCGCCGGCGTGGCGGGACATCGACACCGCCTTGATCAGCGTAATCTGATCTTTCTCGCTGGCCAGTCGGCCGGAAGCGACGACACGGAACGGCACGGGAGCCGAGGCGTCCGGATCGGCCGGCTTCTTCGGCGAATACACCGGTGAATAACCATTGGAAATCACGTGCAACTCGGCTTTATACCCGTGCGCGCGCAACAGGCTCGCGGTCATTTCGGTGGGCACATGGATGTGGTCAATGTGCTTGTACAGCCAGTGCTTGAACAGCCAGTACAGGAAGCTGGAAATACCGGGAATGCGACGTAGCGGGCCGGCCGAATACAGCACGTTCTCCGGCTGCAGGTGGAATCCGGCAGTCACGGGAATGCCCATTTGGTGGGCGACTTTAGCGGCATGACGGCCGAATTTGAACGGCATATAGATATGCACCACATCCACGCCTTGGAAGGCGGTGCGGAACAACGTGTCGCTGGGTTCGGCGAATTGCATGAGCTGCTTGGCGGCCACCCACGAGACGAGCGGCACCTTATTCACGCGCGCCGGATATTCGGGCGCCCCTATACCGACAAGCCTCACATGATGGCCTTGCCGCTCCAATTCCGCAGCCCATTGCAAGGCCGAATTGGAGGTGCCGTTGCCCTGATTGCCCACCGTATCGACCACAAGAGCGATAGTCAGCGGACGATCAATGCTCTCTTCAATCCCGTTTTCGCGCATTGCCTCATCCTAAACCACCGCGCGGCAATGGCGTCGGCCGCGCTGCCTGAACGCGTGTGAAATGGTATGGGCTGCCGCATTTTGCCCAATATTGAATCACGCGCTTCGCAGCGCACGATCGGCGCGGGCCACGGCCTGGAACAACTCGGCGGTGTGCTTGAGCAGACTGATGCGCACCCAGCCTTCGCCCGCCTGACCGAAGCAGACCCCCGGCATCAGCGCCACGCCGGCCGTGTTGAGCAGCCAATCCACGAATGCGGCGGAATCGCCATGCCACCGCACCGGCACGCGCGCCCACGCGAACAGGCCGCCTTGGGCCTCGGCCACCGGCAGACCAGCCTGGGTAAACCCGTCACGTACCACTTCAAAACGATGCTGATATTGCACAGCCAGCAGCTTCACCGTGCTCTGATCGGATTCCAGCGCCACCGCACCGGCCTGCTGAATAACGCTGGAAGCCAACACCGCAGTCTGCCGGTGTACGGCTTTGACGGCAGAGAGGACTTCGGCGTTGCCCGCCACGAATCCACCGCGCCAGCCGGCCACCATATACATCTTGGACAGCGAGCCAAGTTCCAGCGCCACGTCCAGCGCGCCCGGAGTCTCCAGCAGGCTCAGCGAGCGCACGTCGCCGAATTCGAGCCCCGCATAGGCGAAATCGTTAAGTACGATGAATCCGTATTGCTTGGCCAGGCGCATGGCCGTCTCATACAGTTCGGGTGTTGCGGCCGTGCCGGTCGGATTGTTGGGATAGTTCAGAATCAGCAGTTTGGCGCGAGTCCATAGCGCTGGGTCCACCGCATCCAAGTCGGGCAGGAATCCGCGGCTCGGGTCAGCGGGAATCGTCTCGAACTGGCCACCGGCCACTACTGTTGAGCCCTCGTACTGCGGGTAATACGGGTCGACCGCCACCACCGTATCTCCCGGATCGACCAGCGCCTGGATGACGGTGGTGATGCCGACGGACGAGCCGGAAGTCGCCAGCAGCTGGGTGGCGGGGTCCACGGTGACGTTGTGCTGGCGCGAATACCAGCCGGCAATCGCATTCAGATATTCCGGAAGCCCATCAAATGGCGGGTACCGGAACAGGGAAGGATTGTGGGAAGCGTGAGAAAGCGCGTCCTGTACAAAGGATGGCGGCCAGCCATCGGGATTCCCTTTGCTCAAGTCGATGATATCCTTGCCAGCGGCGACGGCTGCTGCAGCGCGCGCGTCCGCCTCAGCAAAAGGATTGCCGGGCAGACTAGCCGCCCGTCGAGAAATCAGAGCCGCGTTCGACGTCGGCATGTCGCCCTCCCCCTTCGACTATTGCCGGCGTGCCGGCTTGTAGCCTGCAACGCCGGAACCGACACGCCGCTATTCGCTATATGTCGCATCCAAAAATGTTGGCCCGACCGCCCCATACTTCATCGGCCGGTGATTGCTAAGGTACGACGGCTCTGTTACACACGCAATGGCGTGTCTATACGCAGTATTTATGGCGGGTTACAGGCATCTGAATCTTCATGGGGCGGTATTTACCCCATGGGGCGGTGAAATTCCCATGGGGCGGTAAGGCAAAACGGCTTAATTCCGCGGTTTCACAAAACCAACAAACCGCCCCATGGACTCATTACCGCCCCATGAAGCCGGATATTCCGCCCGTAATTTTGGCCGCGCGAGGCACTCCGCTCACGCGACATACCGAAATCATCGCGTCATGGCAGAATGTGGGTATGACTGAAAACGCCGTGAATACTGCCGTGACTTCCGCCTCCTCTCCCGCAATTCCCGCCGAGACTTCCGCCGTTCCCCCCGCAACTCGCGCAGCCAACCGCCCGCTGGGCACACCGCTGGGCAAGCACCCCACCCGCGTGCTGTTTTTGGGCGCTGGCGAGCTGGGCAAGGAGGTCACGCTTGAACTCATGCGACTGGGCGCATGGGTGTGTGCTGCTGACTCCTATGCCGGCGCTCCGGCCCAGCAGGTGGCGCATGAATACCGCGCGTTGGATATGGCGAATGCCGCCGAATTGCAGGCATTGTTCGATGAAATCAAGCCGGACATCATCGTGCCCGAGGTAGAGGCCATCGCCACCGATGTGCTGGCCGGTGCTGCGGCCGCGGGCGCCCAGGTGGTGCCGAGCGCCGAAATCGCCGCGATTTGCATGGACCGCGAGCGCCTGCGCGTACTGGCCCACGAAGAATTGGGCTTGCCGACTACACCGTATCGTTTTGCCGGCTCGCTGGAAGAGCTGCGCGCCGGAGCTTCGGAAGTCGGCTATCCGTGCGTGGTCAAGCCGGTGATGAGCTCGTCTGGTCACGGCCAGTCAGTGGTGCGTTCCGCCGACGCCATCGATGCCGCTTGGACCGAAGCGCAGGAGGGCCGCCGCGCCGCCGATGAGGGCGATGTGTCGCGCGTGATCGTTGAGGCGCTTGCCCCGCTGGAGCGTGAGCTGACGGTACTGACTGTTTCTTCGTCCGCCGGCATTGTGACGTGCGCGCCGATCGGCCAACGTCAGGAGTCCGGCGATTACCGCGAATCCTGGCAGCCGGCCGCCGAGCCCGACGGCGAGGCCGAGCGGGCGCGCGACATCGCACGTAACGCCGTTGAAGGCTTGGTGGCCAAGGCTCAGGCGACCGGCGAAACCGGTTGGGGCGTGTTCGGCGTGGAGCTGTTCGTGCTCACCGACGGCTCGATTCTGTTCAACGAGGTCTCCCCCCGTCCGCACGATACCGGTATGGTGACGATGACCTCCCAGCGTCTGAGCGAGTTCGCCCTCCATGCGCGCGTGATCCTGGGTCTGCCGATCACCTCCGAGCATGTGGCGCTCACGATTCCGGCCGGCTCGGTGGCGGCGAGCCATGCGATTGTGGTGGCCGGCGACGGTGAGGCCGAGTTCACCGATGTGGCCGCTGCCCTGGCCGAACCCGGCACGGACCTGCGCATTTTTGCCAAGCCCGAAGTGCATGGCCACCGTCGTATGGCCGTGGCACTGGCCGTCGGCGAGTCCGAAGCCGACGCCCGTGCCAAGGCCGGCCGTGTTGCCGATGCGTTGACGATTACCGTGGAGTAGTCCACGGCCTGATCAGCTCAGCATGGCCTCAATATTATTGCCGTCCGGGTCGTGGATGAACGCGGCGTAATACGTGGGGCCATAGTTCGGGCGCGGGCCCGGAGCGCCGTTGTCGGTACCGCCAGAGGCGAGACCGGCCTCATGGAACGCCTTGACGGCGGCCTCATCCTTGGCGCGGAACGCCACATGAGACGGCACCACCGGGTTGCCGTCCTTCGGAGACTCCAGCCAAACGCTGTCGCCATCCTCGTCATTGGCAAAGCACACGGCGGTCGGGTACGCCACTTTCTTGACGTAACCCAGCGGGGCCAGCAGCTTCTCGTAGAAATCCGCGTACTGTGCGGCGTCGGAAACAAACAAACCAATATGATCGATCATGACGAACCTCCTTGCACCATTTCGTCACTCCCGTTATCGTGCGTGCGCGGCCGTACACTCACGTTTTGTCTATTGACGAACATCTGAGTGTCCGCGCGCTTGCGTAGATACTGTTACGCCGAACGACTATGCGACCGGCAATGAGTCGATTGTCGGAACCAATGCCGTCCGCCTCCGCCATCCCAACAGCGTATGGCCGTTCGATGCAGCGACATATGATGCGCTGGCCGCATCGTAGCGTCATGCTGAGTGTTGTTGTAGCCCTCGATTGGTACCCTTTTACCGTTAGTTCACCCAGAAATTCCACTCCTGAAAGGTGAGTCATGGAGAAGCTGGAAAAGCTCTACGAGGGCAAGGCCAAGCAACTGTACGCAACCGACGATCCAGAGGTTCTGTGGGTCGAATACAAGAACACCGCCACCGCTGGCGATGGTGAAAAGAAGGAAGACTTCACCGGCAAGGGCCGCCTGAACAACCTCATCACCACCATCATCTTCGACCTGCTCAAGAAGCGCGGTATCGACAGCCACCTCATCAAGCGAGTGAACGACACCGGCCAGCTGGTGCGCAAGGTGAACATGTTCCCGTTGGAGATCGTGCTGCGCAACGTGGCCGCCGGCCACTTCTGCTCCCGTCTGGGCGTGGAGGAAGGACTGCCGCTCAAGGAGCCGGTGCTTGAGTACTTCCTGAAGAACGATGATCTACACGATCCGTTCGTCAACGACGATGACCTGGTGGCCCTCGACGTATGCACTCGCGAGGATCTCGCCGAGATCGCCCCGCTGGCCCGCAAGATCAACGAGGCCCTGATCGAGATCTTCGCCAAGATCGACGTCAAGCTGGTCGACTTCAAGATCGAAATGGGCCGCGCCACCGACGGCACGCTGCTGTTGGCCGACGAGATCACCCCGGATTCCTGCCGTCTGTGGGACCAGAAGGACCACTCCGGCAAGGTCGAGCACCTTGACAAGGACCTGTTCCGCCGTGGTCTCGGCAGCATCATCCCGGCCTACGAAGAGATCGAGGAGCGCCTCGCCGAACTCGCCAAGTCCGAAGGCATCGAAGTCGCCGAATAAGTCGTTTAGGTGCAGGTAGCAGAACATACAGCTGGCTCCCCTCTCTGAGGGGAGCTGTCGCCGATAGGCGACTGAGGGGAGGTCAAGACGTTCACCGCCATGACAACTCCCCTCAGTCAGCTCCGCTGACAGCTCCCCTCAGAGAGGGGAGCCAAGTTCTTTTACCGCACTTCTTCAATTTTTCAATAATTTCAAGAAAGGATTTCCATGGTTTTTCGCGTGTACGTGGAAAAGAAGCCCGGCTTTGATGTCGAAGCCCAGCAGCTTGCGGGCGAACTGCGCACGATTCTCGGACTGAACGGCCTCAAGGCCCTGCGCATCGTGAACCGCTATGACGTCGAAGGCATCTCCCAGGAGCTGTTCGACCAGACCGTGCCCACCGTGTTCAGCGAACCACAGGTGGACAATGTGGCCTACGACCTGCCCGACTTCGCCGGAGCCAAGGTCTTCGCCACCGAGTTCCTGCCCGGCCAGTTCGACCAGCGCGCCGACTCCGCCGCCGAATGCATCCAGCTCATCTCCCAGGGCGAGCGCCCGACGGTCCGCTCCGCCAAGCTGTACGCGCTGGAAGGTGACCTGACCGACGCCGACGTGGACACCATCAAGCATTACGTGATCAACCCGGTCGAGGCCCGCGAGGCCAGCCTGGAGACCAAGGAAACCCTGAAGACCCAGGTGCCGGTACCCGGCAAGGTCGAGACCATCGCCGGTTTCAACGAGATGGACGCCGAAGCCGGCCAGAAGTTCATCGACGAGCGCGGTCTGGCCATGGACCTGGCCGACCTCGAATTCTGCCAGAAGTACTTCAGCGAGGAGGGCCGCGAACCCACCATCACCGAGATCAAGGTGATCGACACCTACTGGTCCGACCACTGCCGTCACACCACGTTCGGCACTGAGCTGGACGAAGTGACCATCGATGACGCCACCGTCAAGGCCGCCTTCGAGCGTTATCTGGCGATGCGCCACGAGCTCGGCCGCGACGCCAAGCCCGTCTGCCTCATGGACATGGGCACCATCGGCGCCAAGTGGCTCAAGAAGAACGGCGTCCTGACCGGCCTCGACGAGTCCGAGGAAATCAACGCCTGCACCGTCAAGGTCAAGGTTGACGTGAACGGCCACGACGAGGACTGGCTGTTCCTGTTCAAGAACGAGACCCACAACCACCCCACCGAAATCGAACCGTTCGGCGGCGCGGCCACCTGCATCGGCGGCTGCATCCGCGATCCTCTGTCCGGCCGCTCCTACGTGTATCAGGCGATGCGCGTCACCGGCGCCGCGGACCCGACCGTGCCGGTCTCCGAGACGCTGGAAGGCAAGCTCCCCCAGCGCAAGCTCGTGACCACCGCCGCAGCCGGCTACAGCTCCTACGGCAACCAGATCGGTCTGGCCACCGGTCAGGTCGACGAGATCTACCACCCCGGCTACGTGGCCAAGCGCATGGAGGTGGGTGCGGTCGTGGCCGCCACCCCGGCCGACCATGTGCGCCGCGAAACCCCGGCCCCCGGAGACAAGATCATCCTGCTGGGCGGCCGCACCGGCCGTGACGGCATCGGTGGCGCCACCGGTTCGTCCAAGGCGCATAACGTGGAATCGCTCGAACTCGACGGCGCCGAGGTGCAGAAGGGTAACGCTCCGGTGGAGCGCAAGCTGCAGCGTCTGTTCCGCCGCGGCGATGCCTGCCGTCTGATCAAGCGCTGCAACGACTTCGGCGCGGGTGGCGTGTCCGTGGCGGTCGGCGAGTTGGCCGACGGCCTGTTCGTGGACCTCAACACCGTGCCCAAAAAGTACGAGGGCCTGGACGGCACCGAGCTGGCCATCTCCGAATCCCAGGAGCGCATGGCCGTGGACGTGGCCGCCGAGGACGTGGACGAGTTCCTGGCCTACGCCCGCGAAGAGAACCTCGAAGCCACGGTGATCGCCACCGTGACCGAGGACCCGCGCATGGTGATGACCTGGAACGGCGACAAGATCGTGAATCTGTCCCGTGAGTTCCTGGCCTCCAACGGCGCTTCCAAGCACCAGACCGTGCATGTCGAGGCACAGCAGTCCTACGAGACCCCGTGGGGCGAGGGCACGCTGGCCGAGCGCATGAACGAGCTGGTCACCGACATCAACGTGGCCTCCAACAAGGGCCTTTCGGAGCGCTTCGACTCCACCATCGGCGCGGGCACCGTGCTCATGCCGTTCGGCGGCAAGCGTCAGCTCACCCCGAACATGGCCATGGTCGCCAAGCTGCCGGTGTTCGGCGAGACCACCACCGCCTCGGCGATGGCGTGGGGCTTCAACCCGTACATCATGTCCAAGAACCAGTTCACCGGCGCCTACCTGTCCGTGGTCGAGTCGCTGGCCAAGCTGGTCGCGGCCGGCTTCGAGCATGAGAAGGCCTACCTGAGCTTCCAGGAGTACTTCGAGAAGCTGCGCGACGAGCCGGAACGCTGGGGCAAGCCGGCGGCCGCCGTGCTCGGCGCACTGATGGCCCAAGTGGACCTGGGCGCCGGCGCCATCGGCGGCAAGGACTCCATGTCCGGTTCGTTCGAGGATCTCGACGTGCCGCCGACGCTGATCTCCTTCGCCGTGGCCGTGGGCAACATGAAGCGCGCCACCTCCCCCGAGTTCAAGGACGCCGATCACCGTATCGTGCGCATCGCGCCGCGCTACCTGGCCGACGGTCTGACCCCGGACAAGGATGCGCTGCTTGAGGCGTTCTCCGTGATCGAGGAGCTCACCGACTTCCACGATGCCCTGGCCGTCTCCACGCCGGGCTATGGCGCCACCGCCGAAGCCCTGTTCAAGATGACGCTCGGCAACCGCATCGGCGTGACCCTGAACAACAGCATCGCCGTGGACGACCTGTTCACCCCGGCATACGGTTCGTTCATCGTCGAGCTGGCGGACGATGCCAAGCTTCCGGCCATCTCCAATTTGGTCGAGATCGGCGAAATCGGCACCACCACCTCCGAGTACGTGTTCAAGGCCGCCGGCGAGACGCTGGACCTGGACGCTGTGCAGGAAGCTTGGGAGTCCGGCATCGAATCCGTGTTCCCGTACCGTTCCAAGGGCGAGGACAAGGGCGCGACCGTCGAGACCATCGACTTCCACGCGCCGAAGAAGACCGTGTACGTCGGCTCTTCCGTGGCCAAGCCGCATGTGGTGATCCCGGTGTTCCCGGGCAACAACTGCGAGTATGATTCCGCCGCCGCCTTCGAGCGCGCCGGCGCCGACGTGACCACGCTGATCATCAACAACCTGACACCGGCCGCCGTCGCCGAATCCACGCAGGCGTTGGTCGATGAGATCAACAAGAGCCAGATCGTGATGATCCCGGGCGGCTTCTCCGGCGGCGACGAGCCGGACGGTTCCGCCAAGTTCATCACCGCGTTCTTCCGCGCGCCGGCCGTCACCGAGGCCGTGCGTGACCTGCTGAAGAACCGCGATGGTCTGATGCTCGGCATCTGCAACGGCTTCCAGGCGCTCGTCAAGCTGGGTCTGGTGCCGTACGGCGACATCGTGCCGATGACCGACGCCTGCCCGACGCTGACCTTCAACACCATCGGCCGCCACCAGAGCCGACTGGTCCGCACGCGCGTGGCCTCCGACCTCTCACCGTGGCTGTCCAAGACTTCGGTCGGCGACATCCACACCGTGGCCATCTCCCACGGCGAGGGCCGCTTCGTGGCCTCCGACGAGGTGCTCGCCCAGCTCAGGGCCAACGGCCAGATTGCCACGCAGTACGTGGACGAGACCGGCACCCCCGGCATGGATCTGGACGTGAACCCGAACGGCTCGCTGCTCGCCATCGAGGGCATCACCAGCCCGGACGGCCGCGTGTTTGGCAAGATGGGTCACTCGGAGCGTTCCGGCAACGGCCTGTACGTCAACGTGCCCGGCAACAAGTACCAGCCGATCTTCGAGGCCGGCGTCGAGTACTTCATCGCCTGATCGTCCGGACGCCCGAACCGTGTCCGATGGACAGCCAGGGGGAGGAAGCCCGATCGGGTTTCCTCCCCCTGTCGTTGCCGAATCGTATGCACCGCGAACCCGACGTTGAAAGGACCTGCCGTCATGCCGATTAACGAAGCATTGCTCGCCGCGATGAAGGCCGCCACCCTCATCAAACCCAACGTGAGGAAAACCTATAGGATCCAACGCGCGGCCGAGGCGCTGGTCGCCAAGCAGACGCCGCCGAACCCGAAATGCCGCATCGAAGACGCCGCCGTCCCCATGCCGGACGGGCACGAGGTGCCGCTGCGCACGTTCACGCCGATCGCCCCGTATGGGACGGCCTTCCCCGGCGCCGATGCCGTCGGTGCCATCGTTGCCGGCGCTTCGGCCGATGACACCGGCAACATCACGCCACGGGGCACGATCCTGTTCGTCCACGGCGGTGGCTGGTGCACCGGAGGCATCGACCTGTACGCGCAGGCGTGCGCCCATATGGCGGTTCGGCTGCAGCGTCGAGTGGTCGCGGTCGAGTACCGTCTGTCCCCCGAGTACCGGTTCCCCGTGGCGGTCGAGGAATGTTATGAGGTGGCGCGGCGTCTATGCCGCGAACGGTCGTCGTCATCCGCGTCCGGCACCGACGGCATCACCTTGTTCGGCGACAGCGCGGGCGGCAATCTTGCGGCCGCCGTCTCGCTCATGGCCCGCGACCGCGGCGAGTTCATGCCGCGCACGCAGATGCTGCTTTACCCGGTGGTCGGCAACGACTACAATCCCGAGACCAGCCCGTTCGAATCGGTGCGGACCAACGGCACCGACTACATCCTCACCGCACAGGACATGGCCGACTACATCGACATGTACCGTTCGTCCGTGGCCGACCTGACCAATCCGTATTTCGCGCCGCTCACCGCGCATGACCTGAGCAATCAGCCGCGCACGCTGGTGTTGTCCGCCGAATACTGCCCGCTCAGAGACGAGGACGAAGCGTACGCCCGTCGTCTGCAATTGGTGAACGACAACGTCTCCTGTTACCGGATTCACGACGGCATCCACGGTTATCTGCTCAACACGTCGGCCGTAGGGCTGGTGTCCACCACTTACCGGATCATCGAGCATTTCCTCGACGACACACCGCTGGTGCCGGCTCCCGGCACCGGCACCACCGCCAACGCACCGGAGGGAGGCGACGCATGGCAAGACGTACTTGGTACCGACTAGACAACATCGGCAAGTTCTACTCCTCCCAAGCTGGCCGCTCCTCGCAGACCGTGTTCCGCTATTCGGCCGAGCTGGCGGACGACATCGCCCCGGACATCCTGCAGCACGCGCTCGACCATGCCATCGCCCAGTTCCCGAGCTTCAACGTGCACCTGCTCAACGGCATGTTCTGGCATTACCTCGAACAGTCGGACGGCCGGCCGCTGGTGGAGCCGGAACATCTGCCGATATGCTCGCGACTGCATTACGGGCCCAAAAGCATGCTGTTCCGCGTGAGTTATTTCCGCAATCGTGTCAATCTCGAGGTCTCGCACATCATTTCGGACGGTCGCGGCGCCATCAACCTGTTCAAGTCACTGTTGCACGCCTACATCGCCGAGCGGTACGACGTGCCGGGCGTGCCTTCGGATTACGACGGCTCGGACAGCGACAAAGCCGAAAACAGCTTCGACAAATACTACGAGAAAGACAAGGCCGGTGCCGCGCCCGGCACGAAGATCTACCGGCTGGCCGGCCCCATCGACCGGGACGCGCCCACGTTCATGGAATATCACGTCAGCGCCAGCAAGGTGCTTGGTGCAGCGCATCAGTGCGGAGTGAGCCTCACCTCCTACCTCATCGCCGCGATACTGTGCGCGATTCGCGACGTCATGCCCTCGCGCGCCCGCAATCGCGCGATTCGCGTGGATATTCCGGTCGACTTGCGCGCCTTCTTCAGGTCGGAGACCGTGCGCAACTTCTACGGCATGACTTACGTGGCGTACACGCCGGCCGATATCGAAGCCGATGAGGACTCCGCGAAAACTTCCGCAACGGGCCCAGACGCGACCGGCGACGGCCAGCAGTCCGCCGCCCGCACCGCGCACGGCAACGGTATGGGTGGGTTGCTGACCGATGAGCCGTTGGCCGACATCGCCCGCCATGTGCAGGAGCAGCTCGGTCATGCCACCAGTCGCGAGCGCGTCGAATCGCATATGAACCGCATGATTGCGCTGGAAAAGAATCCGGTGCTGCGTCTCGCGCCCTCCCCTGCCAAGGACTGGGTGCTGGAGCTGGCCCGGTTCATCACCGACCGCGAAACCACGACCACCGTCTCGAACCTTGGCCGAGTCACCTTGGACGAACGACTCGCGCGCCATGTACGTTCGGTGAGCTTCCTCACCACACCGGCCAGCCTTAATTTCACGGTCTGCTCGTTCGGCGACGACCTGAGCATCGGCGTCTCCACCATCTACCATGATCTGAACGTCATCAAGAACCTGTGTCGGATTCTCGCCACGCAGGGCATCAGCGGCCGTATGAACATCGCTGGCGTGCATGTGGAGAAAGGAGCGTCGGCATGAAGCATTGCGATGCCTGTAGCGTCGATTTCACCGGCGATATGGCCCGTTGCCCGCTCTGCCAGAACGAATTGCACGGCGAGGCCTCTCCCGCCGCATTCCCCGCGCAGCAGATCTATCTGCGTCCGAGGCGTCTGACGGTGGAGATCATCACGTTCGTCGCCGGTGCGATCCTGTTGCTGCTCGGGTTCTTCGCCTATCTGTGGTCGTGGCCGGCGCCGATTGTCAGTGCATCGGCAGCCGCGCTGATCATCAGCGTGCTGTTCATCAACAGTGCGATTCTGCATGCGCCACGGCCGCTTCGACTCATGTTTCGATATTTCTATATCATGCTGGCGATTGCGCTGGTCTGGTTTGTCGCGACGATGAATCATGTCGTCACCATGTTCGTCATACCGATCACGTGTCTGGTTTCGCTGGTCTTTGACGTGGTGCTGCTTATCGTGCTGCGGGCCAAGGCCATTGACCAGTACGCCAAGTATCTGGCGTTCGACATCGTCGCCGGTCTGCTGCCTCTGACGTTCATTCCGCTCGGCTGGGCTCCGTGGGATGTGCTGGTGATGGTCAGCGGGCTGGTCTCCCTGCTGGTGCTGCTCGGCCTGCTCGTCTTCGCCCGCCGTCAGCTCTTCTCGGAATTCGGCAAACAGTTTTCGGCCTGATTGCCTCGTGCGCTCAATCGCCCGATTTAGGATGGAAACCATGAGCGAACATGTGGAGCATGGGTTTGGGCCGGTGTGGGATGGCGAGTCGCGGGTGCTGATTCTGGGGTCGATGCCGAGCCCGAAATCCCGAGCGGCGGCGTTTTACTATATGCATCCGCGGAACCGGTTTTGGCCGGTGTTGCAGGCGCTGTTTGCCAACTCCGCTGATCCTGCCGACGCCGTCGGCGATTCACCTGAGTCCCGTCGTGCGTTTGCTCTGCGCCACCACATTGCGTTATGGGATGTCATTGCTTCTTGCGATATCACCGGAGCCAGCGATGCCAGCATCCGCAATGCCGCGCCCAACGACTTGACACCAATCTTGCGCGGAGCTCCAATCGCCCACATCTCCACAACCGGCGCGAAATCAGCGCAACTTTACCGCAAACTTATCGAGCCGCGCCTGACCGAAGCCGGTATCGCCATCGGCATGACCCAACTGCCCTCCACCAGCCCAGCCAACGCCTCAATGCGTTTGCCGGACCTTATCACCGCCTATCGCGAAGCTTTTCAAAAGGCAAACGTGCTAGAGAATGCGTATTGGAAAAACTAAAAGTAGATACCTAAAAGTATGGCGAGACCATCAATCTCGGACGGCAAACCCAGCATCACGAATCCTATCTTGCATCTCATTGGCAATAGCAATACAGCGCGCCCGCGAAATACCAGCCTTCACACCGACACCAGTCAAATCCGCAACAGTGATGTTCTTCCCCTTTCCGTTCACCGAAGTCGTGTGCTCGCCGTTGATTCCAGGGCTTTCCGTTAAATCATATCCAGGCGACAATCTCCACGCTTGGCGAGAACGATCATAGAGATAAGAGAAATTCTTCGCATGATCGTCGCGGTTTCCGATGAACACGTTAAAGCACATGAGACGGTACAACCGCTCGCACTCCTCTGCGCTGTTGCACACACGCATAGTCAGCCGCATCAATAGTCCGTAATCCAAATTGGGAATACGATGCGACGTTTCCAGCAATCCGCCGGCGGAAATCATATGCACCTTATGTTCGGTGCCATCGTCATCCCGCGTACGGTCAAACCGCCGGATACCAAAATATCCAGAACATTGCGCTGATGCGAACAGACGAGTTTCCGGCATATCAATGCCGCACTCGCGCGCAAGTACAGAAATTTGATACTCCTGTTCTCCGATATTCGCCGAGTCTACGGATGAGGGGAATTTGATAATCCATTCTTCTCCATCAACCTTAGTCAGAATTTTCGGCCGCGCGCCACCGGACGAGCCACCAAGGGCAAAAAGCTGATCCAAATCCTCAGAAAAATCAGTTTCCAGAAGATTCGCGCACTCTCTCGCTATATCGTCCAAGTCAGTAGCTGCAACACCATTTTCAATGTCCGCCGCTGGTTCATATTCCAAGGCTCCCATACCGCTTGATCCCACAATGGACAGCCTCGCCAAGGTTCCGATAGAGTAAGGGTCTATTCCTCTCTGACGCAGAAGACGATCCGTGAGCAAACGCCCCCACCCGTCCGGCATACTGTCATCGAACGCCCCAAACAAACCATGCAATGGATCTCTTTTGGCGACAAAGACCCCCTCACGCAATGGCAGACTCAGCGGACTTATGCTGAATCCACTGGACAACCACGAGCTTTCGTACGAGAACGCCACTGTTTTTGCCGGCGACAGTGTCAGCGAGCCAACAATTTCACCATCCAAAAACACCCGTACCCGATCAACCGATAAATCCAACGGCACTGTCTCGCTCATCGCGCTTCCCTCTCCCGCGCAGCAATGACATCATCGATAGTTGCATAGTACGGCTGTGAAAACAGTGTCTCAAAATCCTGCTCGCAACTCAGCGCAAACGCGATATTGATGAGCGCCGTCAACGAAATTTCGTGCTGCTGCTCGAACCGTCTGATTGAGCCAAGACTCACACCGGATTTTTTAGCCAGAGCCGTTTGCGATAACTTATGCTCTTTGCGCCTGGCAACCATGCGTTCGGCAATCGCAGCCGAAACATCCCCAGGCATAGGCTCATCTAGCAAAGAAAACATACTAATATATTAGCAATTTATGCCTAAAAAGCCAATAACTACTCATATTTTAGTAGTTATCGATTGCGGCAAGTTGGTCACGGGACTACAACCGGCGTGTCGCAGTAGCCGCCAATTTGCGTCCAAGCGGGGTTGAATTGTTTTAATCGAATTGTTAGCGTTCACGGCCGGCCATGAAGAGACGGCGGTGACGATTAATCATCAAGGAGTACACATGAAGTATCGCAGCGTCGGCAAGTCGGGACTGAAGATCAGCGAGGTCGCGCTGGGCAGCTGGGTCACGGATCTCAAGGGCACAGCGGCCGAGGATATGGCCAAGTAGACCGTGAAGCTCGCCTACGATTCCGGCGTCACCTTCTTCGACTGCGCAGACGCCTATTCGGGCGGCGCGGCCGAACGCTTCCTCGGCGAGACGCTGAAGCAGTATGAGAGACCTGGTCGCCCAGGGCAAGGTGCTGTACTACGGCGTCTCCGAAGAGTGGGGTTCGGCTCGCCTCGAGGAAGCCCGGCGCATCATCGACCGCTACAACCTGTACCCGATCACCGTGGTTCAGCCGCAGTACAACCTGAACGACCGTTACATCGAGCACGAGATCATGGGCACCTGCCGCAAGCTCGACATCGGCATCATCACCTTCTCCCCGCTCGCACAGGGTCTGCTGACCGGCAAGTACCGCAAGGGTCAGCCGCTATCGGCCGGTTCTCGCGCCACGTGGGCTGACGAATCTGAGACTTCCTCCAACGGGAGCGATTGTTAAGCACCGAAATCGGTATCGCCTTGGACTTCGGCCTGGGCGATGGCGGTTTCGGCGTTTTTTGCTGTTTGCTTGATGACTTGGTTGTAACCGGTCAGGGCCGCGAACGGCATGAACTGCGCGGCCCGCTGGTGGCGGGACATGTGCGGATGCTTGCGCGACTGGTGATGGGGCAGGTCGATGATGTCGTCGTATGCCCGGGTCTCTTGCAGGGTCATGCGCGATGGCCTCCGATCTGACGGTTGCGGTCCTGACCGGTGGCGCCGTCTTCCATATCCATGGCTTTGATGACGGCGTTGCGGCCGAATTTACGTTTCACATCCAGCAGCGCACGCTGGATATCATGCTCTCGAGCCAACGTCTGTGCGGCGGCATCGTCCCCACAAGCCGGCATACGCCCGCTTCCGTCGCCACCGGATTCCGTGCTATCACAGTCATATCGCATATCGCCATCATCACCGAACAAATCAAGCTGCTCATAGCGTTTGCCCGCCGCCAGTTCTTTGGGCGTGGCCACATCATCGGCAACAACCGTGAGTCGACGCACCAGCAACCGCGCATCCACAATACGCTCGTACAGCATGGTCATCGCCTCGCGAATACGTGCGGCAGACGACGTAAAATCACCCAATCCAATCGACCCCACGTCCGACTTAGGCACCCGACGACCGAAACGGTCAACGGTCACCGGCCCTTGATAGGTCTTTGCCGCGCGTTCGGCGGCACGCCTCATCGCCCGGTCTGCGCATGAATCAAGCTTCGAAGCATCGAGACTGCCAATGTCATAGCCGACCGCCAGTGTCAGCCGATTCGTCATCACCCCCTTATCGACCAAATCGAGGGCGAGCGCATCGGCCATCTCCTTGGCGATCAGCCGAGCCGTATGCCAATCGGCGGGCCCGGTGAGCACCTGCCCGCTGCTGATGCTGTGCGCACCTGGCTCATAGGATCGGATATCCGCGATTTCGCACGGCTCCCAGCCCCACGCATGGTCGATGAGCAGTTCGGCATTGACACCGAACATGCGATACAGCAGGTCTTCGTTGTAGTAATCCGAAGCACGACCCACCGAGCATCGGGCGATATCGCCCATGGTCATCAGACCGGCGTGCTCAAGTTTCCTGGCATAGCCGCGCCCAACCCGCCAAAAATCGGTGAGCGGACGATGGCTCCAGAGCAGCCGACGATATGACATTTCATTCAGTTCGGCCACGCGCACGCCGTCCTTGTCGGCGGGCATGTGCTTGGCGACGATATCCATGGCGACTTTGGCCAGATACATGTTGGAGCCGATGCCGGCAGTGGCGGTGATGCCGGTTTCATCGAGAATTTCGCGCACGATGGTTCGTGCCATGGCATGCGGCCCCATACCCAGCGAGCGCAGATATGGCGTGACGTCGATGAACACCTCGTCAATCGAGTAGACATGGATGTGCTCGGGTGCGGCGTATTTGAGGTAGATGCCATATACCTGCCCGCTGACCTCCAAATAGTGCGCCATGCGCGGCTTGGCGATGACCATCGAGGCTTTGAGTCTCGGCGAGCGTTCCAGGTCGCGCGCATCGCAGGACTCCCCGATTAATCGGCCGCCGGGAGCATGGACCGCGCGCTCGATGTTGACTCCATTCAGGCGCTGTTTTACCTCGAATAGCCGCGCACGACCGGGAATGCCATAGTTCTTCAGCGAGGGTGAGACCGCCAAACATATTGTCTTATCGGTGCGGGTTTCATCGGCCACCACCAGATGCGTGGTCAACGGGTCGAGTCCGCGCGCCGCGCACTCCACCGAGGCATAGAAGGACTTGAGATCAATGGCAATATAGGTATGCTCGCGTTGCGTCGATACCGTTCCGCTGCCCATCGCCATCACCTCCTTACCACCGCCGGCCCGACCAGCATATCAATACGGTCGAACATTTGTTCGATACAACATGCCTGTTCGAAGCTGCCGAAGTCGACGCACGCAACGCGCCCAAGCATGCTCTTCACCCACACCACACGCGCAGCGGCATGCATGCGTACCATGGGAATATGAAGAAAAGCATTACGGCAGACAGCGATTTTGCGGCGTGGGCGGCAGCCCGATCCCAGAAAACGAATCGATCACTGGCAGGAGCCCGCCTCGCGATTCCGGAGCCGCAGAAGCATGCCGAAATCAAGTCTCAGGCCCAGCAATGGGGCATGACCGTCGAAGATGCCACGATGACCGACGGGTACAGCGAGGAATTCCTATGTGACGGCACACAAAGCATTGATTCCATTGCCGACATGCGCACGGCAAGTGGGCTGGAGGCAATGGAGTACGCGGAACAGCACATGCCGGTATTACGCGACACCATGGATGACCTCACCACCCGCGTCGATTTCTCAGGCATTCGTATTGCCGTCTGCCTGATACTGGAGCCAAAAACCGCGATTCTGCTGCGCAAGCTTAAGGCCGCCGGCGCAATCGTCGGCGTATATTGCGGCCCGGATTCCACGGATCCCCGAGTGGCGGAACAGCTGCGCCGAGAAGGAATCACGGTCGAATCCAGCCGAGCCTGGACCGCGGAACAGGCGCACGAGGCAGCCCTGCGCCTGCTGGACAAGATACAGCCGAACATCATCATCGACGATGGTGCCAGCTTCGCCCGTCTCGCCTCGCTCGAACGCCCCGAGCTCACGGCGAATCTCATTGGAGTGGCCGAGGAAACGACCAGTGGCGTACGCGCGTTCCAGCAGATGCAGGAAGCGGGAGCGCTCACCTACCCGGTCGTAGCCGTTAACGACAGTGTGCTGAAAACCGGATTCGACAACGCCCACGGCACTGGGGAGACATGCGTGACCACCATGCAGCGCATTCTCGGCGAGCATGCATTCGACGGTAAGAACGTCACCGTCATCGGCTACGGCCCGGTCGGCCAAGGCTTCGCACGGCGTATTCGCGCGCTTGGAGCCAAAGTCACCATCTGCGATATCGATCCAGTGGCTTCACTCAAAGCGGTGTTCGACGGCTTCGCCGCACAAGACATTGACGAGGCACTCCCTTGCGCGGATATGGTGGTGTCCGCCACTGGCGTGAGACATACAGTCACACTTGAGCACATGCGCGCAATGCACGAGGGCGCGGCGCTCGCAGTGATCGGCGGCATCGCCAACGAAATCGCCTTGGACGAGGTAAGCGACTTCATCCCACAGGTCAACAGGGACACCGCGCAACTCATTGTTCCCGACGGACCAACGCTCACGCTAATCGCCGACGGCGATGGCGTGAACTACACGGTGGGAGGCGGCAATCCAATCGAGATCATGGATCTGAGCTTCGCCGTACAGGCCAGCGCCGTCGCATATCTTCTGGAACATCGAGGCACACTGGATCACACGCTTATCAGACTTGACGCAGCGACCGATCAGCGCATCGCCGCCAGCGCGCTCAAGGCGCGCGGATACCGAGCCAGCCATGCCGTGGAGGACAACGGCTACGATTGGCGACTGACCAGATTCGCGGAAAACGACCGAGAGAACGCCGACCGATAGCCATAGACACGGCACCGAACACAACGCCGCGAGGAGAATATGACCGACAACACCTGGCCGACCGTCGATACCGAGCTTATCGATGATGTGACACTGTATTCCGCCAAACTCATCATCCCCGTGACGGGCCCCGTCATCATCGATGGCGCAGTCGCCATACATGGCGACCGCGTGGTTCATGTAGGTAAACGCCGCTGGGTGCTGGAGGCGCTGAAGCAGGAGATGACGTCTCACGGCACCATCCGTGAACGGCATTGGGATGGGGTGCTCACCCCCGGATTGGTCAACGCGCACACTCATCTGCAGTACAGCGGCATGGTGCAGGTCGGGCAAGGCACCTACGATCGGTTCCGCGCCTGGGAACTGGCATTCAACGAGGTGTACGCCGAGGCGCAGAAGACCCAGCCATGGAAGCAGTGGGCCGAGGACGGTGCTCGCCAGATGGTCGAATCGGGAACGACGGCCGCCGCAGACATCGTCACCGATTTGGACGCCGCCGGCGCGCTGGCTTCGCAGGGCATGCACGGCATCGCTTATTGGGAGGTAATGGGCTGGCACAACGACGAATGGATGGAAAAGGGCCGCACCGAGCTCATCCGGCAGTTGCGCCGGATGAACGAGGAGCAGCTGCCGAACCTCGGCATCAGCCCGCATGCTCCGTATACGCTGGAGTCCGAACCGTTCGTTGATCTTCCAGACATTGCTCGTCAGCTGAACATGCGACTGCATATCCATCTGGCGGAGACCCCGCTCGAGGCCGGCACTTATCCGCCGGTGCTCACCACTTATTCGGCGTCCGACTGGCGTGACCACGATTGGGAAAGCTACCGGCAGCTCAAGGACGTGGGCAAAGGTGCCTCCGCCATCCAGTTCGTCGATCAGCTTGGCTCGCTTGGCCCGGATGTGCACATTGCACACGGCGTGTGGGCCAATGGCGAGGATCGGCGTATTCTACGTCAGCGCGGCGTGGGCGTGGCCTTGTGCCCCCGATCGAATCGCATTACCAACACCGGCAAAGATGCACCGGTGCGCGAATACCTCGAGGAAGGTAATCTGGTAAGCGTGGGCACCGATTCGCTCTCCAGCACGCCGACCCTCGATCTGCTTGATGACGTGTCGATGCTTTACGACCTGGCCCGCGAACAAGGCTATGCCAGCGACGATCTGACACATCGCCTGATTCGTATGATGACGCTGGGCGGTGCCGACTCCATGGGCATGCACGTGGGCCGAAACCGCATTGGACAGATCAACGCGGGAGCATTGGCTGATTTCGCGTTCTTCGACATCCCCGTCGACACATCATCTCCGGCCGGCATCGAAGAAACGCTGGAAACACTGGTGAAGCACGGCGCAGGCACGAACCGAGCCACGGTGATATCCGGGCGCGAAGCCTACAACAACGCCTGGTGACACCGCTGACCCGACCTGATATCAAGAAGCCAAAACCAGCAAACCCGCCAAGAACAGGAGATCTCATTATGAGCGTCGCTTTGCGAGACATGAGTCCATACGCCCGGTCCATAGTGGAACGCCTTGGACTGGAAGCCCACCCCGAAGGCGGCTGGTACACGCGTGACTGGCAATCCCCGCACACGGATGAGGCCTCAAGCCGACCGCTATCGTCACTGATTTACTTCCTGCTGCCCGAGGGAGATGCCAGCGCCTGGCATAAGGTCGATGCGGATGAGGTCTGGCTGTGGCATGGCCCGGCATCGGTCAAGCTGGAACTCGGCGGCAGCGGCGAGACTCCGGAATCCGACGAATCCAAGCGAACCGTAATCACCCTGGGTTCCGGCATCACCACCGATCAGGCCGACGTAACCGTATCGGGACATGCGGTCGTACCGGCTGGCGTCTGGCAGCGCACAGTGCCTGGCCAGGGCGATGCGCTGGTCTCCTGTGTGGTCAGTCCGGGATTCGTATTCGACGGCTTCACACTCGAACAGTGAACGCCATTTCGCTCTGCGCCAATATGGGATATTCGTTCGCTTACGCGCCAGATTGCGCGGCTCTAGCCGGCCATAAGCAATGGAGATAACCAGCATCCGAGAATATCGCCGTTTTGTAGTAACCCAATAGCCATACAATTGGCGCGCATGCATCAAGCACGACTTTGAACCGTGTGCATGACGAACACTTGAGGAGAGGAAGCCCATGTTCAATAAGCAACACATCGTCCGTACCATTGCGTCCACCGCCAGCATCCTGGCTCTGTCGTTCACCGCAGCCTGCGGTTCCGGCCAGTCCACCGCATCCAATTCCGCCGATTCGAACGACATCACCCAGCAGACGTACAAGCCGGGCAAGCTGACCATCGCCACCGGACAGCCGGCCTACGAGCCGTGGGTTATGAACGACAAGCCGGAAAGCGGTGAGGGCTACGAGGCGGCCGTCGCCTACGCAGTGGCCGACAAGCTCGGTTTCAAGAAGAGCGACGTGGTGTGGACCCGCACCGCATTCGACACCGCCATCGCTCCCGGCGCCAAGGACTGGGATCTCAACATCCAGCAGTTCGGCATCACCGACGAGCGCAAGAAGGCCGTTGACTTCTCGTCCAGCTACTACAACGACAGCCAGTCCGTCGTGGTCAAGAAAGACAGCAAGTTCGCCAACGCCACCAAGGTATCCGATCTGAAGAATGCGACCGTGGGCGTCATGGTCGGCACCCTTGCCTACGACTACGCCAAGGCGAACATCAAGGACGACATCCAGACGTTCAATGATGATGCCGCACTGGCTCAGGCACTTGACGCCGGTCAAATCGACGCACTGGTCACCAGCACCGTGGAATGCGTGTACATGGTGCAGTCCGAGCAGGTCAAGGACGCCAAGGTGCTCGGCCGTCTGCCTGACTCCGAAGACAAGAGCGGCATGGGCATCGTGCTGCCGAAGGATTCCAAGCTGACTGCAGCCGTGACCAAGGCAGTGGATGACCTGAACGCCGACGGCACCATCAAGAAGCTTCAGGACAAGTGGCTGGCCGAGTACACCACCGACCTGACCGAACTGAAGAAGTAAGTGGAGTAGGCTCACATCATAAGGTCACAACACCTTGGCCGGGCGCTGCGGAAATTTTCCTGTGACACCCGGCCATTCCGGCATTCAGGAAGCGAGCGACATTCATCACATGACCGCAGCACCAACCGAAACCAGGCAGCACAATGCCCCTGACGGACACGAGGTAAGTCAGGTCGAGCTCAGACGACGCCAATATCGTGTTCATCAGCAAATTCAATCGACGATTACCAGTCTGATCAGCACCGTTGTGTTCGTGGCGGTCATCGTCATCGGCCTGAAGCTCTCCCCCGGCTGGCCACGAGTCAAGGAGACCTTCTTCTCCGGCGAATACTTCGTCAAATCGTTTCCCCATGTGCTTGACGGCCTATGGCTCAACATCCGCGTTCTGCTCGTCGCAGTGGTCGGCGTGGCGATTCTAAGCACGCTGATCGCATTGGTGCGCACCAGCCGCTCCCCTATTCTGTTCCCGCTGCGTATCCTGGCATTGATCTACACGACTGTGATGCGCGGCGTGCCTATTATCGTCGTGCTGTATCTAATCGGTTTCGGCATTCCCGGCCTAGGCTTGTTCGGCCGTATCGATCCCTCGGTACTCGGCACCATTGCAGTGGTAATGGGATACAGCGCCTACGTCTCCGAGGTGCTGCGTGCCGGTTTTAACGACGTACATCCTTCTCAGCGAGCCTCGGCCCGCTCGTTGGGCCTGACCTCCGGCCAGACGACCCGACTGATCGTCATTCCTCAGGCATTGCGCAAAGTCGCGCCCGCACTGATGAATGACTTCATCTCCATGCAAAAGGACGTCGGCCTGATTTCCGTGCTGGGTGCGGTGGATGCCGTGCGCGCCGCACAGATCGACGTGGCCAGCACCTACAACTTCACGCCGTATGTGGTCGCCAGCCTGCTGTTCATCCTGATGAGCGTGCCGTTCATCCTGCTGAACGACTGGTACACGGAACGTCTGCGTAAACGCGAACTCAGCGGAGGAACGGTATGAGCGAAATGACCAATATCAACACCGAGGCGAGTGACTCCCCCGTGAGCAACAAGACGGTGCTGCGTCTTGATGACGTGCGCAAATCCTTTGGAAACACGCAGGTGCTGCGTGGCATTTCCTTTGACATTCACCAACATGAGGTGGTGGCTTTGCTGGGGCCTTCCGGTTCGGGCAAATCCACATTGATGAAATGCGTCAACCTGCTTGAACAGGTCGATGACGGCCAGATTTGGCTGGGCAATACCGATATCACCGACCCGCGTGCCGACCAGGACAAGATTCGCGCACGTATCGGCGTGGTGTTCCAGCAGTTCAACCTCTTCCCCCACATGTCGGTGCTCAGGAACGTGACCCTTGCCGCAATCAAGGTTCACCACTGGAGCAAGGATCGCGCCGAAACCCGCGCTATGGAACTGCTTGAACGCATCGGCATGCGCGATAAAGCCAGCGCCTACCCTGATCAGCTCTCTGGCGGCCAGCAGCAGCGCGTGGCGATTGCGCGCGCACTGATGACCGACCCGGAACTGCTGCTGCTTGACGAGATCACATCTGCTCTTGATCCGATGCTGGTCGGCGAAGTGCTCAACATGGTTGCCGAGTTAAAGGCCCAAGGCACCACAATCCTCATGGCCACGCACGAAATGAGCTTCGCCCACGACGCGGCCGACCGCATCGTACTGCTCCGTCACGGCGTCATCGCCGAGAACGGCACACCCGCCGAGGTGATGGACGAGTCGCAGGATCCCGAGACCATCGAGTTCTTCAGCCATTTCAGGCACTGAGACGAAGCCGAAAAACAAACACCGGATTCATACGACGAAAGGCCAAAATCCTAAGCCACTATTCATACTCAACTGATCTGGTGCTTAAACCGCGTCCGCGAACCCCAACAAGTTCCACCACCCCACAACACGCGATGTAGCCGCCGATTGGTAGGGTTGGCAGATAGTTAATCCCCTGTTTGAAAAAGGAGCTTTGGCTTGTCGGCTGAACTCGAAGACATTCATGAGGAATGTGGCATCTTCGGCGTATGGGGTCACCCCGACGCCTCACGACTCACCTATTTTGGCCTGCACGCGCTGCAGCATCGCGGTCAGGAAGGTGCCGGCATCGTCTCCAACGATAACGGTCATCTCATCGGTCATCGCGGACTCGGCCTGCTCACCCAGGTGTTCGGCGATGAGCGCGAAATCGAACGACTGAAGGGCAATTGCGCCATCGGCCACGTGCGTTACGCAACGGCCGGCTCGGGCACCACGGACAACATCCAGCCGTTCATCTTCCGCTTCCATGACGGCGACGTGGCTCTGTGCCATAACGGCAACCTGACGAACTGCCCGTCACTGCGCCGCAAGCTTGAAGACGAAGGCGCCATCTTCCATTCGAACTCCGACACCGAAGTGCTGATGCACTTGATTCGCCGTTCGATGCAGCGCACCTTTATGGACAAGCTCAAGGAAGCGCTCAACACGGTGCATGGCGGTTTCGCCTACCTGCTGATGACCGAAGACGCCATGATCGGCGCACTCGACTCGAACGGCTTCCGCCCGCTCTCCCTCGGCAAGATGAAGAACGGCGCCTACGTGCTCGCCTCCGAAACCTGCGCACTGGATGTCGTCGGCGCCGAGCTGGTGCGCAACATTCGCCCGGGCGAAATCGTGGTGGTCAACGATCACGGCTACAAGATCGTGCAGTACACCAACAACACGCAGCTGGCCATCTGCTCGATGGAATACATCTACTTCGCACGCCCGGATTCCGATATCTATGGCGTCAACGTGCACTCCGCCCGCAAGCGCATGGGCGCACGTCTCGCCGCCGAATCCCCGGTGGAGGCCGATATGGTTATCGGCGTGCCGAACTCCTCATTGTCCGCCGCATCCGGCTATGCGGAAGCAGCAGGCCTGCCCAACGAAATGGGCCTAATCAAAAACCAGTATGTGGCCCGCACCTTCATTCAGCCCACGCAGGAACTGCGCGAGCAGGGTGTGCGTATGAAGCTCTCTGCTGTGCGCAGCGTGGTTAAAGGCAAGCGCGTTATCGTTATCGATGATTCCATCGTGCGCGGCACCACGTCCAAGCGCATCGTGCAGCTGCTCAAGGAAGCCGGCGCCGCTGAAGTGCATATGCGCATCAGCTCCCCGCCGCTGAAGTACCCTTGCTTCTATGGCATTGATATCTCCACCACCAAGGAACTCATCGCAGCCAAGATGAGCGTGGAGGAAATCCGCGAATACATCGGCGCGGATTCCTTGGCCTACCTTTCGCTCGACGGTCTGGTCGAATCCATCGGACTGAACGCCGACGCCCCATACGGTGGCCTGTGCGTCGCCTACTTCAACGGCGACTACCCCACTGCGCTCGACGACTACGAGGCCGACTTCCTGAAGTCTCTCACGCCCGAGGACCGTGTGCGTCTGCCTGAATTCGCGCTGTACAAGAGCAAGTACATCGGCAACGAGTACAACACCGTGCAGCCGGACGTGCAGTAGGTTCGGCCGGTCCTTCGACTACACCTCAGTCATTGGTCTTTACGACTACCCCTCAGTCAGCTTCGCTGACAGCTCCCCTGACAAGGGGAGCTTAGTACAAACGAAAATCCGCTTTTTGCAGGTGGCTCCCCGGCAAGGGAGCTTGAAAATAGAACAGAAAGGCCCCACCAAATGCCAAAAGCATATGAGAACGCCGGCGTGAGCGTCGAAGCCGGGTACGAAGTCGTCAAGCGCATCAAGTCGCACGTGGCCCGCACGAACCGTCCCGGCGTGGTCGGCGGCATCGGTGGCTTCGGCGGCCTGTTCGACCTAGCCTCCCTGGGCTACAAGGAGCCGGTCCTCATCTCCGGCACCGACGGCGTAGGCACCAAGCTCATGGTCGCCAAGCTGGCCAACAAGCACGACACCATCGGCATCGACTGCGTGGCCATGTGCGTCAACGACATCGCCGCCCAGGGTGCCGAGCCGCTGTTCTTCCTTGACTACATCGCTTGCGGCAAGAACGACCCGGCCCTGCTTGAGCAGGTCGTGGCCGGTGTGGCCGACGGCTGCGTGCAGGCCGGTTCCGCACTGGTCGGCGGTGAGACCGCTGAAATGCCGGGCATGTACGACGAGGACGAGTACGATCTGGCCGGTTTCTCGGTCGGCGTTGCCGAAAAGTCCGCCATTGTGGACGGTTCCACCATCACTGAGGGCGACGTGCTTATCGGTCTGCCTTCCACCGGCGTGCACTCCAACGGCTTCTCCCTGGTGCGCAAGGCCCTGTTCGAGCAGGCTGGCTATACCGTGGACACTGAGCTCGCCGAGCTGGGCGGCGCAAAGCTCGGCGACGTGCTGCTCACCCCCACCAAGATCTACGTCAAGGCCCTCTCCCCGCTGTTCAAGGCGGGCGTGGTCAAGGGCGTGGCCCACATCACCGGTGGTGGCTTCATCGAGAACATCCCGCGCATGATTCCGGACGGTCTGGCCGCCGAGATCGAGCTTGGCACCTGGCCTGTGCTCCCGATCTTCGACGTGCTTGAGAAGGCCGGCAACATCGATCACAAGGAGATGTACAACATCTTCAACATGGGCATCGGCATGGTGCTGGCCATCGACCCCGCTCGTAAGGACGAGGCGCTGAAGCTGCTCGCCGATAACAACGAGCCCGCCTACGTGCTCGGCCAGATCACTGCCGACACCACCGGCACGCAGATCGTACTGAAGTAACTCGCTTTCCGCAGGAAAGGAACAACATGGGTCAGAAAGTATTGGTTATCGGCTCCGGTGCGCGTGAGCACACCATTGCCTACACGCTGCTCAAAGCGCCGAGCGTCGATGAGGTCACCGTGGCGCCCGGCAATCCGGGCATGCTCAAGGACGGCATCCACATCACGCAGCTGAGCCAGTCGAACCACGCCGCACTTATCGAATTCGTGAAGAATAATGGCTATGACTGGGTGTTCGTAGGTCCGGAAGTCCCGCTGATCGAAGGCATCGTGGACGATTTCGCCGCCGCGGGCATCAAGGCGTTCGGCCCCTCCAAGGCCGCCGCCCAGATTGAAGGCTCCAAGAACTTCGCCAAGCAGCTCATGGAGCGTCATGACATCCCGACCGCCCACTACCAGACCTTCATCGACCTGGAGATGGCGCAGGCGTACGTGCACGAGCATGGCGCACCGATCGTCATCAAGGCAGACGGACTGGCCGCCGGCAAGGGCGTGACCGTGGCCATGGACGAGCACACCGCCCAGCGCGCGCTCGAGGACATCTTCATCGACCACCGCTTCGGCGTCGCCGGCGCCAAGGTCGTCATCGAGGATTTCCTGGAAGGTCAGGAGTTCTCCCTGATGAGTTTCGTCAACGGCACCGATTTCTGGCCGATGCCGATCTCGCAGGATCACAAGCGCGCCCACGATGGCGACGAAGGCCCGAACACCGGTGGCATGGGTGCCTACAGCCCGGTGCCGCAGATTCCGCAGTCCGTGGTCGACGAGGCCATCGAGAAAATCGTACGCCCCACCGTCGAAGGCATGGCCGAGGAAGGCACGCCGTTCACCGGCATCCTGTACGCCGGCCTGATCGCCACCGCCGACGGCCCGAAGGTCATCGAATTCAACGCCCGTTTCGGCGACCCGGAAACCGAAGTCGTGCTCCCGAAGCTCACCTCCGACCTCGGTGCCGGCATCTCCGCCATTCTCGACGGCGAAACCCCCGAATTCACGTGGAATGAGTCCAACGCCACCCTCGGCGTGGTCATCGCCTCCAACGGCTACCCGGAGAATGTCATCAAGGGTGCCCGTGTGCCCGAAATCAAGGTCGACGAGAATTCGCATGTCTACTATGCCGGCGTCACCTCCGACGACAAGGATGGTCTGATTGCCAACTCCGGCCGTGTCCTGCTCGTCGAAACCTCCGCCCCGGACATCAAGTCCGCCCAAGACAAGGTCTACGCGATCATCGACAAGCTCGAGCTGCGCGGACTGTTCTACCGCCACGACATCGGCTTCAAAGCCCTGAAGTAACAGAAGCGGCGCATCTGCCGCATATTTTTGGCCCGGTAGCCATGTCAATCGATTGACGTGGCTACCGGGCCAGATTTTTCTGCCCCGGTAGCTGATTTCGGCTCTTTTTCGCAAACCAGGACAGTTGAACACCTCAAATATAGGAATATTTGGAATTCCCTTCCATGCAAAACCGCACTATTCCGCCATTTTCGTAATACGCGGACGATACTTTCGGCGTCAGTTTTGTCCCGGTAAGCAGAAAATGACTCGAAATCAAATACCAGGACAAAAGAATCTGGCCCGGTACACGAATCAATCGATTGACGTGGCTGCCGGGACAGCGAACGTCACTATGACAACGCCATCACCCAATATCAGCGAGCGATATCACGCTAGCTGAATTTGGCGATGATGTTGAACAGTTTGGCCTTGGCTTCATTGAAGGGCGGGTACACGAGGCGCAGAGTGTCGGGGAACTGCGGCTTGGTAACCACGGTTTTGACGTGGCTGAACGTGCGGAAGCCTTCTTTGCCGCGGTAGGCGCCGATACCGGAATCGCCCACACCGCCGAACGGCAGTCGGCTGGAAAGCAGATGGCCCAACGGCAGCGAGTATCCAAGAGCACCGGAACTGGTCTGACGTTCGAAAGTCAGCCGCACCTCGTGATCGCGCGAGAACACGTACGCAGCCAACGGTCGAGAGCGCTTGTTGATGAATCGGATTGCGGACTCGGCATCCTCGACCACCAGAATCGGCAGAATCGGCCCGAAAATCTCCTCCTTCATTACCGGCGCATCTGGCGACGTGCCGTACAGTACGGTGGGCGCGATATATCGGGCGGCGCGATCGACCTTGCCGCCGCAAACGATTCGACCGGCCGGGTCGAACACGCCGGGCACCTTGTGAATCTCGCTCGGCTCGACAGCGGCCGAGGCAGTCGCATCACTATCAGCGGCTGCCGTATTCGAACCGGCCGCCGGCTTCGCCGCATTGTTCGCGCTACCGGCACCGCCACCGGCTGTCTCCCCCGCGCTTCCGCGTCCGGCAGCCACGACGTTGAAGCGCCGCCCGACCATATCCATGGCCGCGCCTACCGCCGATGCCACCTGCACCAGCGGCGAGCTCGGCTCCTCAGGCGGCACGGTGCCGACGGGCAATAGCTTGCACAGTCGTTCAAAATGACGATCGTTGATAATACGACCAAAATCAGGCGAGGCTTTCGGATCTTCACCATAGAATTCGGTGATGGCTACGGCGATACGTTCGGCCAGAGCCTCGGCCACATCCGGCGTGGCAAGCACATAGTCGGGTGCCACACATGTCTGTCCGGCATTGGTGAACTTGCCCCATGCGATACGTCGTGCAGCTACATTGATATCCGCCGTACGGTCTACGAAACACGGTGATTTGCCGCCAAGTTCCAGTGTGACCGGCGTCAGGTGCTTGGCCGCCGCCCGCATGACGATTTTGCCGACGTGACCGCCGCCGGTGTAGAAGATATGGTTAAACTGGCACTTCAGCAGTTCGCCGGTTTCCTTGGGCCCGCCTTCGACCACGCGCACGGCCTCGGGGTCAAGGTACTGCGGCACGAGTTCGGCGATAAGACGCGAGGTATTCGGCGAAAGCTCAGAGGGTTTCAGACAGATGGCATTGCCTGCGGCTAGCGCGTCGGCCATGGGCTCCAGAGCCAACAGCACCGAGTAGTTCCATGGCGAGATGATGAGTACCACGCCTTTGGGTTCGGCGATCGTCCAGCCGGCGGCGGGCTGCAGCATCCAATGCATTGCCTTGGGATGGCGAGCGGCCCATAAACCGAGCCGATTACGGACGAACTTCGCCTCGCTGGCCACCAGATTGAGCTCCATCAGTATGGTTTCCGCCGCGGGTTTGCCCAAATCGGCCATGGCCGCGGATGCGAAGGCGTCGCGATTGTCCGTTACCAGCCGGCGCAGCGCATCCAATTGCGCCCGCCGCCAAGCCAATGGTCTCGTGCGGCCTGATTCATAGGCGTGACGTAGCCGGGTGAATTCCACATTGACCATGACGCTTCCTTCCCACACACCCCCGGAATGGTCTTCCCGGGTGCCGACCTACCCATCGTACGTCATCGCGCCCGCGTCCCGCCGTCGCGCCGGCGCGCGCCGCCCGGGTTTACGGCAACGTCATGAAATCAGTGTCTTTGAGGTAGTTTTTGCCGGCAGTGATGTCGTATTGGATGAGCTTGTAGTCGGCAAGCAGCTGCTTGGTTTCCTTGTCGAAGTCATCGGTGGACATCGGGTTGCCGTTCTGATCAAGGTAGATGCTCTGGCCTTCGGGGATACGGTCCCAGCCTTGGATCTTGTTGACCACGGGCGGTTCCATGGCGGCGATCTTGGAATGCATCTCGGTTAGGAACGCCAGATACGGGCTGACCTTGGCGTTCATGTGATCGGCGGCCTGCGCCACGAAGAAGTTCGGCGAGGAGTAGGCTGCATCACTTGCTTTATTGCCTTGGGAACCAGAGACCTTGTTCGACCAGATGAAGTAATCGGTCAGGTGCAGGGCCAGGGAATTATTGTCATCCTCACTGGCGGACGAGTAGATGCCCGGCAAGTGGTCGCCATAGAACACCACGGTGACGGGCTTATCCAGCGCATCCAGTTCATTCAGGAACTCCTGAGTGGCCTGATCGGTAATCTCCACACCCTTTTGATAGGTCTCAATCGACTGCTGTTCATCATCACCCAGCGGCGTACCCGTGGTGGATTCGGCGGTGTAGTCGTTATTCTCATACCACTCGTGGTAGGGCATGTGGTTCTGCATGGTGATGATCTGGATGAATTTGTTCGTCTTGCCGGACTTGATGCCTTCCAGCGCAGAATCATAGGAAGACTTATCAGAAACGTACGGCGACTCGTCGATCTTGTCCTGATACTTGATCACGTCCGGACCGGTCAACGTGTAGAAGTGCGAGAAGCCGAACTTCTTGTAGTTCGTGGCACGCGAGTACATGCTGGATTCGTACGGATGATAGCCGAGCGAGTTGGCGGGCGCGCCCCACATCTGGTTGATGGTGGGGGTCCAATGCTGGCTCGGGACCAGCTGCTGGTACGGGCTGGACAGGGAGGAATCGAAATTGGCCATGCTCAGGCCGGAAAGCCCCATGTATTCGAGGTTGGCCGTACCGCCGCCGTAACCGGAGGAAAGCATCAGGCCGGAGGTGGTGCCCGCCTTGATCCGACGGATGTTGGGCATCGAATCCTTGCTGGTCTTCAGTCCCGGCACGCGGCTCGGGTCGGAGAAGGATTCGGACAGCACGTACACCACTGTCGAATCAGTAAGATTATTGGTGCGGGAGGCGTTGATCGTCTCCGCTTTCTTCTGGTAGCGAGCGGCGACCTTCTTCATGGTCTCCTCGGAGTAGTTGCTCGGCTTGTCCATGATCTTCGGGTCAAGCTGGCGGGTGAAGGCTACGAGCGGACCGTTGCGCTGCGCGTCATACACGGAATCCCACATGGATGGCGTGTCTCCCAAGGCGCGGGAGAACTTGTTGGCCAGCGAATTGGTGGTGCTCACATGCATGCAGTACAACGCGAACACCAGAATCGGCAGCAGCAGCAGAATCAGACGGGACGTGAGGTTCAGACGGCGGTCATCCGTTTGAATCATGCGGCCCTTGCGCCCGTCGACGTAACGCAGCGCCAATACCGGGACGAGCAGCACGGCGAACACGGCGAGCGCGATGAGAATGGTCACGTGCGCGCCGGCCGGGGCGAAGGTGAGCATGTTGCCGGTATTGGAGCCGAGGAACCCGAGATCGGCGGGCAGGATGGCCTCGTAGCGGATCTCGATTTTGAAATGCTCGATGACGGCCACGATGATCCCGGCCGCGAGCATCACGATGCTCGACGCCCAGAACCGGTTGAGCAGCATCAGGAGCATAAGGTACAGCAGCGCGACAAGTATCACGTTGAGCACGAACACGAAGTTGCCGTCGGTCCACATCTTGCTCACGAAGCCGAACCCGACGGTGGGACTCGACAGCTGCACGCGGGTGGAGCTGGACGAAACGCCCACTTCGAGCGCCGTCACGACGATGATGTCGAAGATAACGAAGAGCACGCCGTACACCCAGCCGGGGAAGGGCTTGTGGGGGTGCTGGGGCGTGACTTCATTGGCTTCGGCCTTTTTGGCCCAAAGCTTGAAATGGGGTTTCACTGTGGTGGTGGTACTACTAGTGTTCTCGCTCATTCGCCTGTTTCCGTATGTGACTTTTCAAGGGCATATTGTCGCCACTGAACTTTGGAAAATCCATAGTTCCACTATTTTCTTACCGTTTCCTAACTATTCACCCTAACGCAAAGGGTGCCTCGGGACATCCCCGAAGCACCCTGATATATAAGGAGCCTTCCCTGATAGCGAAGTGTTCTGTTCTCCCCTAGACAACGCCTCGCTATCTGACTTGGCTATTTCCCTTATCGCTGTTGCGGATTGCCGGCTACTGCCGCATTACTTCACGGCGGCGGCGAACTGGTCGACCAGCGCGCTCATCCAGTCGAGCAGGTTGGTGTACTGCTTCGGCATCTGCTCGGTGAGCTCCACGATCGGCACGCTGGCGTCCTTGGCGGCACCGGTGATCTGGTCAGTGGTGGAGGTGGCTTCCTGGCTGTTGAAGACGAGCATCTTGATGGAGCCGGCCTTCAGGGTGTCCTGGAAGTCCTTGATGTCGGCCGGGGTCGGCTCGCTCTCGTTGGCGGAGGCCTGGGCGTAGCCCTTCGGGGTGGCGTCGGTCATCTTGAGGTCATCGGCCAGGTACCAGGCCACGGATTCGGTGGCGGCGTACGGCAGGCCCTCGGTCTTGGCGGAAGTCTCCTTGATCTTGGACTCAAGCTGGTCTTCCTTGGCGTGCCAATCCTTGTTGAGCTTGGCGTAGTCGTCCTTGTGGCTCGGGTCGGCCTTCTGGTAGGCGGCGGTGATGGCGTCGGCGGTACTGGAGCGCACCTTGGCGGAGAACCAGACGTGCGGGTTGTCGCCTTCCTTGATGCCGGTGGTCTCGGCGGCGGTGACCAGCGTGGCCTTGGTCGACTTGGCGGCCTTGGTGGCCCACGGGTCGTAGTCGGCGCCATTGACTACGGCTACCTTGGCAGTGCCGAACTTGGCGACATCCTGGCTGGTGGGCTCGTAATCGTGCGCCTCGACGTTGGTCTTGGCCATGATGTTGGTGACTTCGACGTTGCTGCCGCCGAGGTCTTCGGCCACGGAACCCCACTGGTTGATGGAGGCGACGACCTCGATCTTGCCGGAAGACGCGGCGCTGCTGGAATCGGACTTGTTGCCGGCGGCATTGCTGGAACCGCAGGCGGCCATCGAGAATAGGGTCGCCGCGGCGGCCGCGATGGCGAGCGCGCGCTTGGCGTTGGACATGATGGACATGATTGGATTTTCCTCTCTAATTCAGCTGTTTGGCCGGGCGATGCTGCTGTTGCTGCATCATCGCCCGGCCCCCAACACGACAGAATAACATGTATTGAGAATTATTATCATTTGCATTTACGTCGGCGTGTTGCACGCGCACACCCGCGCTGCCGGCGGAAATCCCGCGCCCCGACGACGGCAACGCGGGATCCCGCCGTTTTCGGCAGACGAAACGGCAGTATCCCCGCGTCCGAACGATACCCGCGCGGGGGTTCTGCCATTTAAGGCCTCGGAAACGACAGAAATCCCGCGCCACCTTCGTTCGGACGCGGGGGTTCTGCCGTTTGCCGCACATGTCACAACGGCATCGCGGCACGGACCGACGCCTGCACCAGGTCGACGAGCCCCACGGTGTGGGCATCCTCACAGACCAGCGCATCACGCAAGGCGATTGCACGGATGATGTCGCGGCAGGCGCACTCCCCGTCTGTATCCAAATGGCGTGCCAGGCAACCGGCACCAATGACCGGCAATTCGAGCACGCACGAGGCCTCACGGATCAGGCGGGAGACCACTACGCCGGTCGAACGCTCGTCATAGACGCCGTTCTCCTCGCCCATGCCGTACAGGCACAAACGGTCGTCGTCAAAGAATCGCTCTTCGAATTCGTCAAGGCCTACGGCATTGGCCACCGCACCCACGAACATCGACTCACCCCACTCGTTGAGACGGAAGGAATCGGCCAGATACTGCGCGACCGGCGTGGCCTCAAGGCCCACAGGCAGCGAGACCAGAAACGCGCCGGCCCGCCCTTGCAGCGATCCGAGCGTCCGTTCAAGGTCATGTTTGACCGTGCAGCTCATGCAGCACCCCTCGAGCCCGAACGAATCGGACTCGCCGAACACCACCCCGCTTGCCTGGGGCTTCGCGACGTTGCGCACGATATCGAGACCGGATTCCACGGCTTCGTTCGGGCGCACGTCATAAGCAATCGAGCATACGGACGGGAAGGAATCGACCAACGAGAACGCCACGGAGTCCAGGCTCAGGCGGTCGGCGCCGGTGAGCAGCACCACGGGCGTGCGCCCCTCCGCGTTTCCCTGTGATTGCAATGCCGGATGAATCATGACAGCCTTTCTGATTTGATAATGGTTATCATTATGATATAGTTGCAGGCATGTCCAAAACATGTCAAATTCTGGGAACACGCGCCGGGGTCGGCAACCGCGTCTCCCACTCGCACAGGAAAACACGCCGAACCTTCGCCCCGAACCTGCAGTCCAAGCGGTACTGGGTGCCGTCCTTGCAGCGGCACGTCACGCTTACCGTGAGCGCCAAGGGCATCAAGACCATCGACCGCATCGGCATCGAGGCGGCGATCGCCCGCATCCGCCGCGATCAGAACGTCAACTGAACCGGCCACGGCATCACCCCCATGCTCGGGCAGTCAGTAGGCCCGCCACTGTGCCGGCACGTAACCGCGCAACAAACCGCGCTAACGAGCTGCATCACCCACATGGCACCGCGACGTACGCGACATACGTGACATAACAGCGTGACACCCACACATAGAAAGCACCACTCATGGCAAGCAAATCCTCCGCAATCCGCCCGGTCATCACCCTGAAGTCCACGGCCGGCACCGGATTCACCTACACCACCACCAAGAATCGTCGTAATACGCCGGACCGTCTTGAGCTCACCAAGTTCGATCCGGTAGTCCGCAAACGGGTGCTCTTCCGAGAGACCCGCTAATCCATCTGTTCGTTCATTGGACACCAGTCGCGAGGCGAGGAAGAGGCTTAAGCACCCGCCGAAATCGTTTCCTTGTTGGCATTCCGGCGGTTTCCTCTATCACCATTTCATGAACTCATCTTCCGAACCTTGCGGCATGCGCCCAATGAACGAATGCACTCGTCCCAGCTCCGGCCGGCGCGATTCCCGCGCCCCGGAGCCTTATCAAGGAGCCGGACATGGCCAAAACCAGTAAGATCAACCGACAATTGCAGCGCGAACGCATGGTCGCCAAGTATGCCGAACGCCGCGCCGAATACAAGCGCGACAGCGTCAACCCTCATCTGACCGCCGAAGAACGCGCCGAGGCGATGCGCAAGCTGCAGGCCCTCCCCCGCGACGCCAGCCCCACCCGTCTGCGCAACCGCGATTCCATCGACGGCCGCCCGCGCGCCTACAACCGCAAGTTCGGCCTGTCACGTATCAATCTGCGTGAGAAGGCACACAAGGGCAAACTGCCCGGCGTGGTGAAATCCAGCTGGTGATCGGGCCGGCACAACCGGCCGTCAGGCCGTCTCAGGCCATCTCAATTCACCGGATTCCACCCGCGCGTCCGACGCCATTCTCATCCATATCACCACACAACACCACACAACCAAAGGTCCATAACCATGCAAGAGGGCATCCACCCCGAATACGGCCCCGTGGTCTTCTATGACCGCTCCGCCGACAAGTACTTCCTCACCAAGTCCACACTGGTGGCCAAGGCCGTAAACCTGCCGACCATCGACTGGGAGGACGGCAACACCTACCCGCTCGTCAATGTGGAGGTGTCCAGCTACAGCCACCCGTTCTACACCGGCAAGAATGTGGTGATCGACGCCGCCGGTCAGGTGCAGAAGTTCAACGCTCGTTACGGGCGCAAGTGATTCGCCGCACATTCCGCAAAGACCGTAAGACAAGAAGAAAGGAACGGACATGAAGGTCAAGGCATCGGTCCGCTCATTGGCCCGCAAGGATGGCTCCTATGTCGTCCGCCGGCGCGGCCATCTGTATGTAATCAACAAGAAGAACCCCCACTGGAAGGCGAGGCAAGGCTGATGGCACTGCCCAAGTACAAGGCGTCCCGAGCAAACACGCATTCGCGCCGAGCCAACTGGAAGGCCAAGGTGCCTCAGCTGGCCACGGTCAGAACGCCTGAAGGCGAAGTGGTTCAGGTTCCGCAGAATCTGGCCGCAGCCGTACGAAAGGGGTATATGAAGCCATAACCAACATCGTGGATTCCGCAATCCATCAAGTCTCGTAACAACAACTCGACGGTCCGCTCCACAGGCCGGCGGCGTACGTTCTTTCTCCCATTTCCTTCCGTATGCCGTCACCTGCCGGGGCGAACCGCCGTTTTATGGAGTCCACCGCATCCGATCTGGCCAAGCTCGCCAAGGCAGACATCGTGGCTCAACGGCGCCGGCTACGACGGTTGGGCGGAAAGGCGCAGCTTGACAAGAAACGCCAAACCATCGTGAACGCGGGCGACCTCATGGGCGTCACCGCCACCGACGAGCACGAGCATTCCCACGACCACGCCGAGGGCGAAGAAGGCCGCCATCACCACCATGGTGCTACGAACCCGCACCTGTGGTTCAGCCCGGAAGCCGTGCTAAAGGATGCCGAAGCCATCAACGCCGCCTACGCGGACAAGGCCGGGGCCGGTTCTGCCACCGCCGCCACCGCGCAACGTCACTTCAACGACAGGAAGAAACCCTCAAGGAAATGGACAACTGGCCCACGTATTACCCGGTGTCCATGAGCAAGGAGGAAGTGGCCACCGAGATGCTGGCCCACCGATTCGCCATCGGCCCAGGCAACCATGTGCAAAGTTCCCCGCATATCGATGTGTACCATCGGTATGCGGGGAACTCGCATATTATCTCGACCACTATCATGCGTACGGTGCTAATATGACGGCGATATGGCAGGTGATATTCGCATGAAAGAACCTCGCACGCAGCGCACGGAACAGGTGAACACCGCGCAACAGGACCATTCGGCGAACTATCTGTTTCTGATTATCGGCACGCCGCTGGTGGCGTTCCTGATTGCGGCTTCCGCGATGCTCGAGTCGCGTGGGTTTCCGGTTCCGCTGGTGCGTATCGGCACCGGTGCCGCGGGGCTTATCCTGCAGGCGATTCCGTTCATGCTGCTGGGCGCGATGATGTCGGCCGCGGTCAGCACGTTCGTCAGCGCCGATTTTCTGGCCCGCCACATACCGAAATCGTTGGCCGGCGGACTGGCCGCGGCATTGGTGGCCGGTCTGTGCCTACCGGTGTGCGATTGCATGGTGGTGCCTACGTTCGCGAATCTGATGCGCAAACGCCTGCCGCTGCCGTGTGCGGTGACGTTTCTGTGCGCGGTGCCGGTGATGAATCCGATGGCGATATGGTCCACATGGTTCGCATTCACCGACAAACCAGGGATGATGGCGGCCCGCGTGGGGTTGGGCATGGTAGTGGCGATAGTCGCGGGGGTGTCGTTCGCGGTGTGGCCGCCCCGCTCCCCTGCGGTGCGCGAGAGGCCGCTGAAGATTGGGCGGTCGTTGGTTTGTGAGGATTGTGCAGGGGCGACGGGTGATTCGCCTGAGAGCCACCCAGTCGGGCTTTGTCGACAGCCCCGCCGGCGGGGCACGGGGCGTGGATTGGAGCGGTTCACGCATTTCATTCGGCATACGCATGACGACTTTATGCGGATGATGCCGATTCTGCTGTTCGGCACGATCATTGCCTCCATCATGCGCACCGCATTGTCGTCGTTGACCAACGGTTCAAGCACGCTCGATGACGCTGGTGCCATCGTACTGATTCTGGCGGCGATGGGACTGGCGTTCCTGTGTTCGCTGTGCTCTACGTCCGATGCGGTGATCGCCGCCAGCATGATTGGCGCGCTGCCGGTCTCCGCCATGCTTGCCTTCCTGGTCTTCGGCCCGATGCTCGACCTCAAGAACACGCTGATGCTGGCCACGGAATGCCGGCCGCGGTTCATCATCCGGTTCATCGCAACCGTGGCGGCAGCCTGCTTCCTCGCCGCGATTGCCGCCCATCTGGTGATGGGAGCGTAGCCATGAAGCGCAAAGTCACACTCCCCGACCGCGTGGAGGCGCTGTGTTTCGCGGCGCTGGGCGCGGCCATCGCCTATGCAGCGGTGGGCGGATCATACACCACGCTGACCACGCCGCGTTCGCTGCCGTATCTCATCATCGGTGCGGTACTGCTGTTCGTGCTGGCGACCGCAGCATGGCTCGGACTGTTCCACGCCACGGAGCGTTCGGTTTTACGGTTCCTGATCGCCTTGATTATTCCGGCGCTGCTGATCGCCGTGCCGTTCCAGCCCAGCAGCGGCAGCGGCGGCTTCGACGAGTACGCCGGCGGCCGCGCTATTGTCATTCCCCGCAGCTCGCACAAGCCTGATGGCTCCTCGCAGCTGCACGGACTCGACACGACGAACAAGACCCTGACCATCAGCGACGACGAATTCGGCTCATGGTTCGAGCAGATCGACCATAATCCGCAGCGTTACGTCGGTTACCATGTGCAGGTCACCGGGTTTGTGAGCAAGTCGCGTACGTTCGACGCGGACGAGTTCGAGCTATCCCGCCAGTTCATGTCCTGCTGCATTCTCGACATGACCCCATTCGGGTTCATAGCCAGCTCCGGCAAGGCCGGCACCCCGCACAATCACGACTGGGTCACCGTCGACGCCGTCATCAAGCAGGGCACCTACGGCTCCGCCGGCCACGAGCGCCAAGGCCTGATACTGCAGGTCCGGTCGGCCAGCAAAGCCGCAGCCGCCCCGACCGGCTACTTCTACTGGCAGTAAATGACGCGTCTCCCGAAATGGAAAGCACTGCGCTGCGCCATGACTCGCCCCATATCGGCAGAAATCCCGCGTAACAACGAAAGGTACGCGGGGGCTCTGCCTTTATAGGGCTCAAAACTGGCAGAAATCCCGCGCAGGCCTCGTTGAAACGCGGGATTTCTGCCAGTTGATTCAAATCATGTGACAACATGCCGGGCATCTGATTTGCTTTAATAACGATAATGAATATCATTTGTCAACAGAAAGGTGCAGAACGTCATGAGCATCGAGCAAACCGCGACCACTCGGCGCGTGACGCGACCCCGACTCCTCATCACCCAGGTCCTGGCGGAACTATCCCGATTCGCCACGGCCCAGGAAATCACCGACATCCTGCGCGAGCGCGGCACGCGCATCGGCACGGCCACCGCCTACCGCAATGTGCAGATGATGGCCTCCCAAGGCGAGCTCGACGTAATCCACGTCAACGGCGAGGCCCTCTACCGCGAGTGCTCGGACCAGCATCACCACCATCACATCGTATGCCACGAATGCGGGCGGACCATCGAAATCGAGATTCCCGGACTTGAGCAGTGGATCGACAAAGCCGCCAAGCAGTTGAAGTACCAGACCATCGCCCACGAACTGGAGATTTTCGACCTGTGCCCCAAGTGTGCGGCGAAGCATGCCATCGAACCGCCTCTCAGCGTCGGCACCTCACCAAAGGATGGACCACTGACGACGCCAGACGATACTGGCCGTCGGCGCTCGAACAAATAATGGCGCAGTCCCGACGCTACTGGCCTTCAGCATCGGTGCCCTTCCAATCCTTGGCGCAATAGCGACGATATAAGCTCCACTCGCATCGTTAGATTGCCAACGCTTGGCGCAGCACCGACGCCAGACACGCTCATCGTCGTCGTTCCACCAATATTTGGATTGGTACCGCCACCACCTATACCAGGCGTCGCCACTCGGCCAACAATCGGCCCGTTACCGACACAAAACTGCATGAGGTCTCATTGCTCTTAATAGCAGCAATGGGCCTGATAATCAATTTCACCAACTTTCGCCGCTGCCGTCTGCCGCCCTACAGTCACAGACGAACAAACGCTGAAAGGAACAACAATGACTATCAAGACCATCGATGAGCATGCTTACGAGATCGTTACCGAAGAGGGCACCTTCGCCGTCTGCAAGGACACGCTGGCCAAGTTCGACGCCACCAAGCACGAGCACGGCGTGGCCACCTGTGGCCGCTGCGGCTGCTGCTTCACCGGCGACTGCTGCGACGACACCGGCTGCGAGCACAACCACACCGAAGAGTGCGGGGGGGGCAAGGCTTGCCTGCACGCTTGCCACGAGAACCGCGAAGGCCACGAATGCGCCTTCTGCCACCTCGCCTTCGACACCAACGAGAAGTGCCACGATGAGATCCTGGCCGACCTCAAGGAACTCAAGGCCGAGCTGGCTGTCTGAGTTTTAGGTTTCCGATTTCTCCTGCGGATTGACTCCTCTCAGGGAGGGGAGCCAAATTCCGACACGAACCACCGCGCTTACCGTATGATGTCTACGGGCGCGGTGGTTTTGTTTTTCTCGATGATGGCGCAGATTTGCTCGGGCGCCTCCTTGCAGCCGCGCCGGATCCATAGCCAGATAATCGATGAGACGGCGGAGACCAGAATTTCCAGCGCATAGTCGCATGGAATGCCGCTGTAGCTCAGCTCGGCACCCACACGGGCCGCCTGCCCAAGCAGCATCTGCTTCAACACATCCTTGACCCGGTCATACATCTGCATATCGTTGCCCGAACGGGACAGTGCGCCGAAGAACGCATACTCACGCTTGACATAGCGCAACGCCTCGGCTTCGTGTTCCAGTTCTACAATCTGGTGGCCAACCTCACGGCCAAGGAGAACGTGGAGCTCGCCTCCGAAATCATGAAAGACGCGCAGGAACCGACCCAAGCGCTTATCGACGTGGGGCTTCAGGACCGTATCAACAACTTCCCCGCGCAGCTTTCGGGCGGCGGACATGCAAATAACCGGCACCGACTTCTTGAATCAGAACAATCTCGCTGACATAACCGTCATCAGCGATTATGGCCTGACCAAAGCTGACGAAAACATTATTCGCAGCGCGCCGAAGTGGCCAAGGCGATGAAGGGCGGGGCCGTCTCCGAGTCCGCGCCGATCTACTACGAGGAGATGTCGAAAGTGGCCGGCAAGGAGAACGACAAACAGTCGATTACCCTGATCGCCACTGATGACGCCTACAATTTCGGCGACTACATCACCCTGCGTTCGCGCACCGGGCACAAGCCGCAGGTGCTCACCGACCGTGGTGCGATCATCTCCGAACGTATGGCGGAGATAATGGACGCCAAGGTAGGCGACACGATTACCGTCACCGATTCGAGCGGCACCGAGCGCAAGGTGCGCGTGGACGGCATCACCGAAATGCATATCGGGCATTTCATGTTCATGACTTCGGGTGGCTATAAGCACGTGTTCGGCGAACAGTACCAGTCGAACGCCTATATGGTGAGGCTCAAGAACCATGAGACCTCCAATATGAAGTCGCGTAGCGCCAAGCTCATAAAGTTGGACGGCGCGAAGGGCACTGTGCAGAACACGACTTCGAAGAAACAGGTGGCCACAATCGTCGACTTGCCGGATCAGATCATGGAAGTGCTGATTCTCGCGGCTGAGCTGCTGGCCGTGGTGATCCTCTACAATCTGACGAATCTCAACGTCTCCGAACGTATCCGCGAACTGCCGACCATCAAGGTGCTCGGCGGACTCGGCGTGCTGGTCTACCGGCGGTTGAAGACGGTCGACATGCTCGGCGCCCTGAAGTCGGTGGAATAGCAGCGGAATAACAAATGGGATCGGCTTTGAAGCCGATCCCATTCAATTATTCGCTCACTGCTTTCTGAACCTTCTGCGCTTTCTGCTCCTTTTGGCAATCAGGGCATAGTCCGAAGACCTCCAGGGTGTGGGATTCGACGGTGAAGCCGTGGCCGTCGGCCACTTTGCGCAGCCAAGCCTCGCTGGGCGGGTCGATTTCCACGGTTTTGCCGCACCGCTTGCACACCAAGTGGTGGTGATGTCCGTCGTCGCCGCATAGGCGGAACAGCTGCTGGCCGTCCAGGCGGATCGTGTCGGCGGCACCGGCATCGGCCAAGGCGTTGAGCTGGCGGTACACGGTGGCCAAGCCGATTTTCGAGCCTTCGTCCTCCAGCCTGCGGTGCAGGTCCTGAGCGGAGATGAACTCCTCACAGTCGGCCAAGGCGGCGCGAATCGCGTCCTTCTGCTTGGTCTGGCGTTCGATATGTTCAACCATCGATAAGGTCACGCCTTCTTTTTCAGGTCGTCCCAGCAGCCGGTGGCCTCAAGGTCAGCAACCGTGGCATCAGGGTTGTCGGTGAGCACGGTGATGTGGCCCATCTTGCGGTCGTGGCGCACTTCGGCCTTGCCGTAGTCGTGCACATTCCACTCCGGGTGGGTGGCGATCAGCGCGCGCGTCGGCTCCACATGCTGGCCGAGTACGTTGACCATCACGGCCGGCGAGAGCAGCTTGGGCTTGGGCATGGGCCAGCCGGCGATGCCGCGGATGTGGGCGTCGAACTGGTCCATCGAGCAGGCCTCGATGGTGTAGTGGCCGGAGTTGTGCGGGCGCGGGGCGAGCTCGTTGACGATGACCTGATCGTCCTTGGTGATGAACAGTTCGATGGCCAGCGTGCCAGCCAGTTCGAAGCCCTTGGCCAAGCGAATCGCCAGTTCATGCGCTTCGCGAGCCACATGTTCGGACACTTCGGCGGGGGCGATGGTCATGTGCAGGATGTTGTTGCGGTGCTCGTTACGCACGATGGGGAAGGTGACGAAGTCCTTGCCGTTGCCGGAGACCAGGATCGAAGCCTCGAATGCGAAGTCGACGAAGCCTTCCAGGATGCTCGGCGGGAAGCCGCCACCACGGTCGGAACGGGAGCGGATCTTCTCCAAGTCGGCGTCGGAACGCAGCACGAGCTGACCGTGGCCGTCGTAGCCGCCGGACACGGTCTTCAGCACGGCCGGATAATGAATATCATCCAATGCGGCGTCAAGCTCATCGAAGTTGTTGACAGCGCGCCACGGTGCGGTGGCGGTGCCGTGGTCGTTGATGAACTGCTTCTCGTGCACGCGGTGCTGGGTCACGCGCAGCAAGTCGGTGCCCTGCGGGGTGGCGGTGATGCCGCGCACCTCGTCGATGGCATCGGCGTCCACGTTCTCGAACTCGTAGGTGAGCACGTCGGACTGCACGGCCAGATCGTGGATGGCGGTTTTGTCATCGTATTCGGCGGTGATCTGGAAGTCGGCCACCTGACCGGTCGGGCAGTTCGGCGTCGGATCGAGCACACCGACGCGGAAGCCCATGTAGCGGGCGGACAAAGCCATCATGCGGCCGAGCTGGCCGCCGCCGATGATGCCGATGGTCGATCCCGGCATCAGCATCGAAACACGACCGCCTGTTTCCTCAGACAAGCTGGGCATTGGATTCAGCCACCTTTTCTTTCAGTTCGTTACGGTAATCCTCAAGCTTGTCGGCCAGTTCGGGCTCGAAGGCGGAAAGCATCTGCACGGCGAGCAGGCCGGCGTTGGTGGCACCGGAGTTGCCGACGGCGGTGGTGGCCACCGGAATGCCGCCGGGCATCTGCACGATGGACAGCAGCGAATCCCAGCCGGACAGGGCGTGGGAGCGCACGGGCACGCCGATTACGGGCAGTGTGGTCTGCGCGGCGATCATGCCCGGCAGGTGGGCGGCACCGCCGGCACCGGCGATAATGACCTTCAGGCCATTGGCGCGGGCGTTGTGCGCGAACTCGGCCATGAGCTCGGGCGTGCGGTGCGCGGAGATGACCTGCTTGTGGTAGGCGACGCCGAACTGGTCGAGAATATCGCAGGCGCGCTTCATGGTCTCCCAGTCGCTGGCCGATCCCATGACCACTGCGACTTCGGGCTTGGATTCATTTGCCATTATCATTTACTCCCTAGTTATTGAGAATAAGGCCCACTGTACGCTTGGGCGCTTACTTCGGCAACGCCTTGCGGTTTTCCCCGGGTCCGCCCCGCAGACCCGCTCCCCCGGCCCGTGAAGCCGGGCTCCTACAATGCGATGACGATCTTGCCGAACATGTCGCCGGCGATCATTCTGGCAAACGCCTCGGGGGCGCAGTCCAATCCGTCGACCACGGAATCGATCACCGGATGCAGGTCGGCGTGCTCCACGAAGCGCAGCAGCCGGGCGAAATCCTCGCGCGAACCCATGGTGCAGCCCTGCACGCGAATGTCCTGGAAGAACAGTCGCGTGAGCTCCGCACCGGGCTGGTCGCCGGTGGTGGCGCCGCAGATGGCGATGGTGCCGCCGGGACGCACCGACCGCATCGAATGGCCCCATGTGGCCGCCCCCACGGACTCGATCACCGCATCGACCTTGCGCGGCAACCGCGCACCGGTCTCCAGCGCGGCCTGCGCGCCGAGTTTCAGCGCTTTGGCGCGCTTGTCCGCGTCGCGCGAGGTGACGAACACCTCCAGACCGGCGGCATGGGCGAGCTGGATGGCCGCAGTGGACACGCCGCCGCCCGCGCCCTGAATGAGCACGGAGTCGCCCGGCTTGATGCCGGCGGCATCGAACAACAGCGAGTAGGCGGTCAGCCAGCTGGTGCCGAGTGCGGCCGCCTCAGCCGTGGTGAGGTTTGCGGGCTTGGCGAACACGTTGGCGGACGGCACGGCAGTCTTCTCGGCCATCGTGCCGGGGTATTTCTCGGAGAGGATCGTGCGGCGCTCGCCCGGGGCCACGCCCGCGCCATCAGTGCCGACGAACGTGTACAGCACCACTTCGCTGCCGGCCTTGAGCCCATGCTTGCCGGGGATGTCCTCGTCCAGAATGCCCACGGCATCGGTGCCCAGGATCATCGGCGTCTGTTCGGCGGCGAGACCCACACCCTGTAACGACCAGACGTCGTGATGGTTCACGCTCACCGCACGCACCGAGACGGTCGACCAGAACGGGCGGGCCTGGGGTTCGGGCTGCTCGCCCACCGCCAACGCGGCAAGCGGATCGGCATGGTTGACGGTGGATGCGTATACGGCCTTCATTGCGCGCTCCTTGGTATCAAGGGAATTACCGCATTCATTGTCCCACATCGCGCAGCGAACGAATCACCCATTTACGGAGATGTTGGGGGCATTGCTTCGTCATGTGGACCTCGGACAATGCCGGGCGTTAGCATTCAACTTCGGAAAGATTAGCGAAGGGAGATTCGAGGGTATGCGCAACGCGTCAGGAAACGGATTTGATTCAAGCGATTCCTTCGCCGTCTCCGGCGCCGCCGAGGGGACCGCGCGCCTTCACGACATCCCCCCGAGCATTACCCCTTCCCATGGCGACGACTCCCATCTGCTGAGCCGCATTGCCAGCCCGGCCGATGTCAAGGCCCTCGCCCCCGATGATCTCGCCGAACTATGCCGCGAGATTCGCGCCACGCTGTTGGCGTACGGTCATCGGCACGGCGGCCATATCGGCTCCAATCTGGGCATGGTGGAGGCCACGGTGGCTCTGCATCGCGTCTTCGACTCGCCGCGCGACCGCATCGTGTTCGACGTGTCCCACCAAAGCTACGTCCACAAGATGCTCACGGGGCGGGCCGGTGCGTATATGGATCCGAACCGTTTCGGCGAGGTGACCGGCTTCACCAACCCCGACGAAAGCGAACACGACCAGTTCGTGCTCGGGCACACCGGCACTTCGATCTCCTTGGCCTGCGGCCTGGCGAAAACCCGCGACATGGAGGGGCCGGGCAGCGGCATCGGCAATGTGGTCGCCGTGATCGGGGACGGTTCGCTCAGTTCTGGCGTGGCGTTCGAAGGACTGAACAACGCGGCCGAGCAAGGCGGCAACCTCATCATCGTGTTCAACGACAACGAGATGTCGATCGCCGGCGATTTCGGCGGCATGTACGGCCCGCTCGCCCGTCTGCGCGCATCCGGCGGCACCGCCCAGCCGAACCTGTTCAACGCGTTCGGCCTGGATTACCGGTACGTGGAATCCGGCAACGACGTCGCCGCGCTGGTCTCGGCCTTCGAAGAGGTGCGCGGCATCGATCATCCGGTGGTGGTCCATATCCACACGCTGAAGGGCGCGGGATACGACGGCGCCGGTCACGTGGCCGGCGCATCCTCGGCTTCGGTCGGGAACGTCCATGAGCCGGATCCGGTAGTCTCCGACACCGGCGTGCGCCCCACGAGCAACGTGCTGCACAGCGAACCGTGGCATTCGGATCACTGCAACCTGTCCGATCACGAACCGCATGAGGGCCAGTGCGAGGCCTCGCACTGGCAGAACCCGGATTCGGCCATCGGCAAGGCGGACAATCCGCGCAAACATTACGGCAAGATGGCGATGGCGGCCCTCGAGCCCCGATTCGCCGACGAACCGGGGCTGGTGGTCATCTCCCCCGCCACGCCGGGCTCCAACGGCATCACCCATGAATTCCGCGAACGCGCGGGCTCGCATTACGTGGACACGGGCATCACCGAATCGCATGCCGTGGCGTATGCCGCCGGCATCGCGCGGGCGGGCGGCACCCCCGTGGTGGCCACCACGGCGTCCTTCTTCCAACGCGCCTACGACCAGTTCTTCCAGGAGATGAGCCTGAATCGTTCGCGGGTCACGGTGCTTGATTTCCTGGGCGGCGTGTCTGCCTCGGACAATACGCATTCGGGCGCATATGACGTGGCGATGTTCGCCAACATCCCCGGGGTCACGATGCTGGCGCCGACCTCGGCCGACGAGTATCTGGCCAATCTCGCGTGGGCCACCGCGCCTTCCGGCGCCACGCACGCCCCCGACGGGCCGGTGGTGATCCGCGTGCCCGGAGAGCCGCTGCTGTCGGCCGAGCGAGACCCGAGTCTGCTGCCGCTGACCGGCGGTCGGTTCGCGGCGCACCCCCGGCCTGCCACAAGGTCCCACGGCGACGCAAGGTCCCACGGCGACGACGGATACCGCATGCTGGACTGGCGCGTCAACCAGGCCGGGTCGGCGGTCGCGCTCATAGGCCTGGGCAACGCCTATCCGCTGGCCGAGCAAACGGCCGCCGCGCTGTACGCGGACCACGGCATCACGGCGACGGTCATCGACCCGCGCCAATGCTCATCACTGGACTGCGCCACCCTGGAATCATTGCGTGACGGCCACACGCTGGTCGTCACCCTCGAGGACGGTCAGCGCGAAGGCGGCTGGGGCGAGAAGGTGACCGCATACTACGCGAATCATCACGTGCCCGAATGCGGTGCGGCCGGCCACGATCGCAATCCGCGCGTGCTGAACTTCGGCGCGAACAAGGAATTCACCGACCGCGTGCCGCTGGACGTCTTGGACGAGCGGTATGGCCTGACGGTACATCAGGTGGTCGAATCGGTCACTCGTTGTTTTTGATGGCGTCTAGGGCCGGGATTTTAACGGCTTTATTGGCCGGGCCGAAGCCGAACAGCAAGCCGATCAGCGTGGAAAACAGTACGGCGAACAGGAACAGCCACCACGGAATCACCGAATAACGGGTCACATTCTCGCCACCAACTATCGCCTGCCAGAGTATGGTCCAGATAGATGTTCCGCCACCGGTATGGTCGCCGGAGCCCCCGCCTGCACCGCTGACCATACCGCCAGACATGCCGCCGCTCATGCCGCCCGCATACAACGCGCCGACAACGTTGATGCCCAGCGATATCAGTCCGCTCAGCACGCAGCCGATCAATCCGCCGAAGAATCCGATCGCGCCGGCCTCCGCAAGAAACATGACGCGAATGTCACGAACGTAGCAGCCAAGCGCCTTCATAATGCCGATCTCGCGCGTGCGCTCGGTTACGGACATAACCATTGTGTTGGCGATGCCGATGGCCGCAACCAACAGCGAAACCGCACCGATACCGCCCAGAATCAGCTGAATCGCGCGCGACTGTTCTTCCAACGACTTACGCATGTCTTCATAGGAGGAGGTCTCGTAGCCCAACGCTTTGATCTGTGATTCGACTTCGGGCACGGACTTGAGGTCGGCGGCCTTGACCAGCACTTGATCATAAGCGGTGGCTTTTTTGGCGGCGGCTGGATCGACTTTGGCGGCCAGTTCCTTCAACGCCTGCAAATCCATGACCAGACCGTCGGAGGTGGCATAGCCCTTGTTGTAGTCGCCCGCCACAATGCCGGAAGCCCGCACATCGAGGGTGACGTTTTCCGACTGACCCGCGGCGCTGCCGCCCGCGCCGCCTGTGCCGCCGCCTGTGCCGCCGCCGCCGGACATGTTCATGGTGTACTGGTCGCCCTGATAATTGGTGCCGGTGGTCAGACTGATTTGCGTGGCGAGCGGGTCGAAGAACGGATCTTCGTCCTGATCTTCCTCGCACTGGCCGGTGGCCTGGTTAAACGTGCATGAGGAATACTGACCGCCACGTGTGCTGGTGCGTTGTTCGCCGTTCTTCAGGGTGTCCATGAAACCATAGGCGAACCATTCGCCGGCAAGCACCTGGTCTTTTTTGACCGGTTTCTCGCCACCGACGAGCTTGTAGCCCATCTGGTCGAGCTGGGTCATGTCGATGCCCATGATCTGCACGTAATCATAGATGTAACGGCCGCCCGCGCCTGCTCTGGCCGTCACGTTATAAGGGAAGTTCATCATCGGCGTCACGCCGGATACGCCGCTCATCGCGCGGAAGGATTCCACGGCCTTGTCGTCGAGCTTGGTATCGCCCATCTCGGACGAACCGCCACCGCCCATCGGACCGGCATAACCGTTGGTGTACACGGTGACGATGGACAAATCGCCCATCGATTTGAGCATCTTCTCGTTCTGCTCGTTAATGCCCTGACCCAAAGAGACCATGAGCACAATCGAGCAGCAGCCGACGATAACGCCCAGCACGGTCAGAATCGTACGGGATTTACGCCGCCATAGGTTCTGCCGGCAAAGTCGCAGGATGTCGCCGAATCGCATGGTCGGGCCTTTCAGGCCTTGTGGGACGGGCCGGCCGGTGAGGCCGGTGAGACTGGTGCGATAGGAGCGGTGTCTGCCGCAGCACCATCCGTCACGCCGGTATCTGTCTTATCATCCTTGCCTTCGGACCAATCATCCCAGTCCTCATCAATATCGTTCTTCTTGGCCTTCTGCTTGCGCCTGCGACGCACGAGCAGCACAATCACCACGATCACCGCCACGACGCCCACGGCGATGGCCACATACGCCGGCACCGGCAGACCCCGATCGCCGCCGCGGCCTTCGACCGAATCGGACGCGCCGGGCTGGTCCGCCGCTGGCGCGTCGGCCACGGACATGGTGAGCGGGAATTCCTTGGTTTTGGTCTGTCCGTCGGAATCCTCGTACGTGACTTTGAGCGTGGTCTTCAGCTCGCCTGACGCGTGCGGCGTGAAGGCGTAACCAATCGTGCCGGTGGCACCGGAAGCCACATTGCCCACGTACTGGGTTTTCATCGTGGCATCGAAACCTTCGCCCTCCATCGTGGCCTCGACGTTGGCGATATCGCCTTTGCCTTTGTTCACATATTCCATCGTGACCGTGTTTTCCTGGCCGGCGATCACCTGGTCGGGCACTACGGGATCACTGATTTCGAACCGGTCAGGCTGACTGATCGGCACCGAAATCTTGACGTCGCTCTGACTCGCGGAACGGGTGTCGCCGTCCACGTATTCGTATCGGAAGTTCACGGTCACGGGCTGCGCGCCGCTTTTCGCGGAGGCGAGCGCCTGCATGGGCACGGTCTGCGTCATCGCGTACCCGGCCCACAGCGCGTCGACGTAGAACGTGTTCGTGCCGCCCGCGATGGCGAATCCCTCCGCGCCGTCCACAGTGACGACCATGTTCGTCACCGCCACCTGTCCCTTGTTCTGGAAGGTGAAGTCGAGGTTGAATTTGGATCCGGCGGCCACGGAATCACCGCCATACGCGAAGTTGGTGATGATGATGTTGGGCACCGGTCCGGCGAGCGGCGTGGCGCCGCCGTCGCTTCCCTGCGCGGCGCCTCCCGCGTCCGCGCCATCGACCGCATACGCCTGGCGCGGCAGGGAGACGACGGTGAGCGTCAGCGCGAGTGAGGACAGCAACGCCACGATGATGGCGATGGTGCGGCGGGTGAGATGCTTCATCGGTCTGCTCCTTGCATGCCTTGGCTGGATGGTGTGGATGATGCGGATGGGCGGGGAGTAGGGGATCCGGCACCGAGGAGCCGGTCGCCGGTGATGCGCCCATCGAGCAAGGTGACGATGCGATCGGCGTATGAGGCCATCTGCGGATCATGGGTGACCAGCACGATGGTCTGGTTGAAGTCGCGGGCGAATGCGCAGATCATCGTCATGACCTCGGTTTTGGTTTTGGAGTCGAGGTTGCCGGTCGGCTCATCTGCGAACACCACCTCGGGCTTGGTCACAAACGCCCGGGCGATGCCGACGCGCTGCTGCTGACCGCCCGACATCTGGCGCGGGTAATGGCTGAGACGATGGCCGAGCCCGACTCGTTTGAGTACGCCACGCGCCGCACGTTCGCGCTGTTGCTTGGGCACGCCGCGGAACATCAGCGGCATTGCCACGTTTTCGAGCGCGGTCAGATTGGGTAGCAGGTTGTACGACTGGAATACGAAGCCGAGATGCTTCTGGCGGAAGGCCGCCAGCTCACGCTCGTCGAGTTTGCTGACGGGTACGCCGCCGATGCGCACGCCGCCGCGCGTCGGTTTTTCCATGCCGGCCAACTGGTTGAGCAGCGTGGATTTGCCGGAGCCGGACTCGCCGAAAATGCAGCAGATCTGGCCTTGCGGGATACTGAGATTGACACGGTCAAGCGCCACCACCGTCTCATCCTCGACGGGGTATTCCTTGCGTAGGTTTCTTACCTCGATGATTGCTCGCGGCACGGGCCCTTCTTCCTTCGTTCGTCGCCATTGGCGGACGCGCGATAGCTGGTTATTATCCAGCACATCTCAAGTCAGAGTATAGCCGTTATGCAGGAGCCGCACCCCTTAAGGGTGTTCCCGGATGGCAGTGATAAGCATATAACCGCTGATCTCGAGGTCGACGGTTCAGGCTCCAGACGGACCCAGACCGGCATAATGCCCAAAAGCCCCTGGCCCCCACAAACGATGAGGAACCAAGGGCTTATTACATCGTGACCCCGGACGGGCTCGAACCGTCGACCTTGAGATTAGAAGTCACATGCTCTATCCAGCTGAGCTACGGGGCCAAACTCATGTAAGTCTAGCCGTAGGGGTGTAAAACACCTCGGCGTAACGTCGGCTTGCGCCGGTACCATCGGCGATATGGGGACAACGGAAAGCAACATAGATCACGCCGCATCGGGCCAGACCGTCGCAGGCGATAGTGGTGAGCTCACTTTCACATACGCACAGGGTCGTTTTGCCAGTGAAGGCAGGGATTGGGAAAGCCCGGTTGTGACCAACATGACTGCATCCGTCTCTGCCGATGCCGGTAATGCCCTCGCCGGCAGCATCATCAACACCGGCACCAACAACACTTTCACCAGCACCACCGAATCGTCGCTTGCCACCCTGCTGTCCGACCAATGCCCATTCGTTATCAAGGCCACCATTTTCGAGGGCAATGGCAAAAACGCCATTCGCGAACGTCACACATTCACCGGCTCGGTGCTGCGCCAGCTCGACCAAGCCAGCGCCCTGCTGAACGGCATCAACGAATCCGGCCAACACCCGGCCATAGCACTGCGCGAAGCATTGGTCAACGCACTGGAACATCGCGATTACACGTATTCCGGCCCCACACTGATCAATATCTTCGATTCCCGCTTGGAGATCGTGTCGCTCGGCGGCCTGACCGATGGTTTGGAAATCAACGATCTACTCAACGGCGTATGCCAGCCACGCACCCCGCGTTTGGCTGAATTGTTCGCCGATCTGGGCCTCTGCGAGAACTGCGGTACCGGCATTCAACGCATTATGGACGCCTACGCGCAGAGCGCGGTCAGTCCGCAACTGCGCGTGGGCCCCACTTCGGTGGCAATGGTGCTGCCCATCCCGGTATCGGCCGAGGCCGCATCCTCGCATCGAACCGATACCGATGCTTCCGCCGCGCCCAGCACCACTGACGAGGCGCAGCGCGCTAAAATGTACTCATTCCCCACGATTCAGCGCATGACGGATAACGCCGCAGATGCTTTGGCCGGCGCACGCATCATCGGCTGCGCGCCATTGCAGACACTGATTCTCGGCAGCGGATTCGGCGAGCGCCCGGACGGTGACGATCAGGTCAGTACCCGCCCGCTCGATACGGCAACGCTGGAACCGTCGCCTCAAACGTTGGAGCAGTTCACGCTCAATTTCCTCGCGTTCCGCGGCGTGAAGCTCAGCCGTAAAACCATGCAGAAAGCGCTTGGTCTGAACAAGGATCAGATGACGCAGCTCTTGGACCAGCTGGAGTTGAGCGGCAAGATCGAACGTCATACACACGCCAAGTCCACCACGTATTCGCTGGCACATGCCTCAGGACGGTAGCGACCAAATCGTCAACAACCCAAGCAGCAACGACCAGAGCAATACAGCCCAAGGCGCGATAAAGCAGCAGCTCAGTTCTCGAATACGCGATCGCGAATCATGCGACCGGATTCGTCGAGCGCGGTGGAGAACCGGCCGTAGTCGGACAGAATCACGCCCATGTACAGCATGTCCACGAGCGCGGTATCGGCCACGCACGAAAAAATCGCATTGCCATAAATCGTATGCGAGTCACGACCCGTCAGCAACGTCACGTCGGCCCAGCTGGCCAGCGGCGCGCCGATGGCATTGGTAATGGCAATGGTTTTCGCGCCATGCGATTTCGCCAATCGCAACGCTTTGACCGTATCCGCCGAACTGCCCGAATGAGAGAAGGCAACGGCCACAGCGCCGTGGGTCAGGTGCCCGGCACCGATCTGCTGCAGGTAAGCGTCAGTATTGAGACGGCACGTCAGTCCCAGGTAGCAGAGCTTGGTGAACAGATCCATCGCCGGTGTCAACGAGTTCTCCACGCCGAAAATGTCGATGAACTCCGATTCGGCGAGTAGGGCGACCGCCTTGCGATAGGCCTTGGGGTCCAACGCACTGTGCAGCTCATCGATCAGCGCCTTCGCGCCATCGGCCGCTTTGCTGGGAATCTCATCCTCGCCATCCCACGGATTCAGATCGAATCCATCCAACGGATTGAAGGTCACTTTGTGCTCGGCGGCCGGATGGCGCAACACGTACCGCAGTTCACGGTAACCGCCGAAGCCGAGCTTGCGGGCGAAACGAATCACCGTCGGCTGGCTGACGTGGGCGATGTCGGCCATCTGACCGACGGTCAGGTCGGCCGCCTCCTCGATATGATCCCGAATATACTGGGCCACGGCGCGCTCCGCCGGACGCAGCGACGGATACACGTGGTCGATGCGCTCGCGTATTCCCACCGAGGACTGCACAGCCACGCTCCTAGTCGCCCGTATTTTCCATTCCCGTTTCGAGGGTACCGGCTGTATACCGGCGAACAGTCGACTTGGATTGACCGCAACATGAACGGTGAGCGAACTCTTCCGTTTACCTTTCCGCTCCATGCCCTCTACAATCGAAACCATGGTGCGGATTAGCGTGGGAAGCCCCACCCATCACACAAGCGGGCGGCTGTACGGCGTGTTCCTCGAGGACATCAACCATGGTGCGGATGGCGGGCTGAACGCCAACATGGTGAACAACTACAGTTTTGACGGCGTCTATCTCGACCATCACACGTGGCGTATGGCCGGCGCCGAACGATGGCGTACACAGGCCGATTCCCTGCGTTTCTGGGATTTCATCAACTGTTCCGCCGCCAGCCTCGGCAGTGAGATACGCGGGATTCACGGCCAGCGGGTGACCACCGACTGTCCCGCCCCGCCAATTCACGCACATAGCCGATACGCTCGCATCACGTTCGATGTTCCTTCCGAAACCGGCCCTGCATATCTGGAAAACCTCGGCTATAACGGAGGCGGCGACAACGGGGGCGAGCCCGCGTTCTCCATCGTCGCCGACCACACCTATTCCGTCAGTCTCGCGGTACGTCCGGTTCATGGGCGGGCCGAGCTGTCCGTCGGCGTGGTCGATAGGTATGGCCTGCCGCTCACCAGTATCACTCGATTGTCGTATATCGTGGACTCCGATCCGCTTGACGGTACGGAAGAGACCGGTCTGAGGCAGGACGATGGGGCCGATGCGCAGGATTCCGGCGTTTCGATCAGTCCGGATTCGTCGGATGATGCCATCGTCATCGGTCGTGACGGCTGGTACCGGTTCAACGCCGACGTAACCGGCCTGAACACCGATTACGGCAAGCTGCGTATCACCATTGACGCCGGCGAACGCACCACGTTCGATCTTGATCTGGTGCAGTTCATGGATGCGGACTATTGGGGCGCGGGCGACCCGAAATGGCGTTACGGCAAGCTGCGCCGCGATTTGGTGGAGACCATTCAGGCGTTGCATCCAGCGTTTCTGCGATTCCCCGGCGGCTGCATCGTCGAAGGTGTGACGCCCGGCAATGAATATCGCTGGAAGGATACCGTCGGCTCTCTGGCCGCGCGACGCCAACAGTATTCGATGTGGTCGTTCAAGATGCCGGATGGTTCCAGCTATTCGCAGAGCTACCAGATCGGTTTCTACGAATATTTCTGCCTGTGCGAGGACCTCAAGGCCAAGCCGCTGCCTACCCTGTTCGCCGGCATCGCATGCCAGTCGCCCGGCCGCGATCCGCGCCACATGGATATCAATTCGGCAACCTTCCGCAACAATGTTATTCAGGACTACCTGGACCTCATCGAATTCGCGAATGGCGATCCGGAGTCCAGCTCGTGGGCCTCGGTCCGGCGTGATATGGGCCATCCAGAACCGTTCGGCCTGGACATGATCGGCGTGGGCAACGAAAACTTCGGGGCTGACTACGTGGCCAAGTTTGACATGATCAGCGAGGCCATTCACGAACGATACCCGGATATGCTGTGTGTGATGAGCGCCGGACTGTTCCCCTTCCAGCCGGCGATGAAGCGCATCTGGGACCATGCGCGAGCGTTGGCCGCAACCGATTCCGGGGCACATGATTCCGCCACCAGTGACGCGATTATCGTCGACGAGCATTCCTACCACTCCCCCGAATGGTTTGCATCACAAGCGTCACGATTCGATACTTACCCGCGTTGCGGCGCCGGCGTCTATTTCGGCGAATATTCAGCCAACGGCTATTTTGCCGGCCAACCACAGACCGAACAAGGCGCGAACACGTGGAAGTCGGCACTCGGCGAGGCCGCGTTCCTGACCGGTTGCGAGCGCAATTCCGACGTGGTGCGCATGACCTCCTATGCGCCGCTGCTCGCGCATATCCCGGCTAAGGGGTGGGCGCAGAATCTTATCGAATTCAATCCGGCGCATGTGAACCCCACGGTGAATTATGAGGTGGAGCGGCTGTTTTCCACGCATCTGGGCGACACGACGTATGCCGTATCCATCAAGCAGACCGCGTCACGCCCCACCAAACATCTGTATGTCAGCGCCACCGGGCATGACGGGGATGACGCCTGCCGTTACATCAAAATCGTCAATACCTCCGATTCCCCGGTGGATGTGACGTTGGAAATCGCGCGCGGACTGGCCGGGCTGGGCACCTCGCCATCGCGACCGGTGCGTTTGGAGGTGACGACGTTAAGCGCCAGTCCGACGGCGAAGACCACTATCGGATACCGCGGCGAGGCTTCGGGGGCGATTGTGCCGGAACGTCGGGCTTACACATTGCCGTCGCCGTCTTCATTGCTGGCGATGAAGATCAAGCCGTACAGCGTCACGCTGGTGGTTTCGCGCTGATTGGCATCGGCCATTAGGCCGATTCCTTTGCCGTTAGAATCACCCTCAAGGATGAGGGGAATCGTGCAGATTCAGGGAATAATAGGGGCTATCCCCCATAGCGAATACAAGCGCGGGAGGGCAGGATGGAAACCACGGCGGCCAGAAGACCGCCGGCCAACGATGAAGGAGTGTGCGGTATGTTTATCAATCTGTTCCGCAGGCAGCGCCCTGCGCTCGCCCGGCTGGCCCGCAACTCCAACGCCTATCGTCAGCCGATGGTTGCGGCCGTATCATCGTCCGCAGTCGGCGTATCCAGCATCACCTCTGCATCCACCACAGCCAACACAGACGGCGTATCCGGCGTATCCACGCTGGATGCCACCATCGGCCGCATTCATGACATCCCGCAGTCGGCCATGAGCCGACTGACCGGCTCCCCCACCGTATACGCGCGGTAGACCACCCCAGTCGGCTTCGCCGACATCCCCCGTCAGCGGGGGCAGAGATGGCACAGTCGGCTTCGCCGACAGCCCCCGCCAGCGGGGACAGAGATGGCTGGGCTCAGAAACTCGGCTCGATAATCCAGCTCAAGGTCAGCAATACGGCCAAAAACAGTACGTTCACGGCGGAGTAGAAGGCCAGATACCGGCCTTTCTTGTTACCGATGAAGATGAAGAACATGCAGAAGGTGAGCGGCAGTCCCCAATCCACGTATTTGAATACGCGCCGATCGGCGAACAGGAACACGACGACCACGTGGTCTGCCCCGTTCGCCCGACAACGCTATGCGCATGCCACAGCGAACTGATGATGGCTTCCTCGCTTATTCATTCGTCGAATGCACTCATCGATGTGGGTATGTAGCCATCAAAAAAACTCGACAATCGCAATGAGCCAGTCACTTGGCTACATCTGTGCTATCGTCTCGCCAATGATTCGAATGCCGGTATCAATGTCAGCAGCATCCGGGCGCACAAAGTTGAGACGGATGTGGGAATCATCCATTTCGTCAACGTCGAACACGCTGCCCGGCATGAACGTGACGCCTTGGGAACGGCAGGATTCCAATACATCCAGAGAGCGCACGCCGTCCGGTAAGGAAACCCAAATATAGTAGCCGCCTGCAGGCACGGTCCAATACACTTCATCCGGCGCATACCGCTCCAATGCTGCGATTGCTGCATCTCGTCGAATGCGGTAAGCCTTAATCAAACCGCGCAAATGTTCGGCGACGCGGCCTTCTTTAAGCAGTTCCAGGCAGATGCGCTGCGATGACGTGCTCGTATGCTGGTCGACCATGCGCCGCAGAGCCGCCAGCCGGTTGATCACATGCGGGTCGGCCACAACCCATCCCGTGCGCAGGCCCGAAGTGACGGTTTTCGAGAACGTCGACAAATACATCACGTATCCCGCATTCTCCATGCCCTTAAGCGGTATGGGGCGATGAGCGTCGGACGATCCCCCGCCGTACCACAAATCGCCGTAAGCATCGTCTTCCACGATCAGACACTGATAGCGCCGCGCCACGTCGATGAGTTCGCTGCGTCGTTCGGGCGGCAGCGTGGTACCGGTGGGGTTTTGGAACGTTGGGACGGTGTAGATGAGCTTGGGCCGGAATCGCGCGCAATAGCCGTCCAACAGGTCTGTACGCATACCGTGCTCGTCCACTGGAACGCCGATGATGCGCGCATCCGCCGAGCGGAAGGTCTGCAATGCCGGGAAGAACGTGGATTGTTCGACCAGCACGCAGTCGCCGGGGTTGATGAACGCGCGCACGATGAGGTCGATGCCCTGCTCGGAGCCGGAGAGCACCATCACGTTGCGGACGCCGCATTGTACGCCTCGTGTGCGCATATGTTCGGCAAGTAGCGCACGCAACTCTTCGAATCCCTCGATAGGTGATTCCGGTTGGCCGTCGAATTCCCGCGATTCGAACGCCTCGATGCTCACCTTGCGCAACAAATCGTCCGGGATATCCGCCGGGTTCGGCGAACCGGTGGCGAAGTCAATAATGGTGTCGCCGCGCTGCGCCCGATCGGCCGAGGCGATGTCATGGTAGGTAAACCGGTTGGAATAATCAGAGAACAACACCGACCATGGAGGACGCACGACGCTCGGTTTCGGCTCCTCGTCAATCGGCTTATGTCTCACTACAGGAATCCGGGCAGTCTCAGTATGCTGCAACGGCAGCACGAACGTGCCTTTGCCGACTTTGGAGGCGATAAGACCTTCGTCCTTGAGCTGCTGATACGCCTGCAACACCGTGGTGCGATTGACTTCGAGACGTGAGGACAGCTCGCGTTCGGGAGGCAGGCGGTAGCCCTCGGCCATCGCGCCGGAGACGATCTGTTCACGCAGCCCGGCAGCCAGCTGCCGGTACATCGGCACCTTGCTGCGTCGATTCAGCTCAAGCTGCATGGCAGATCGTCTCCTTGATTCGTCAGTCGGATACCAGTCTAGCGGCAGACGAATCGACTACAGCGACAGGAAGAGCTCGTGGATGCGAGTATCATCCGTGAGTTCCGGGTGGAAGGCGGTGGCCAGGATATTGCCTTGACGCAAGCCCACCACGTGGCCATCGACTTCGGTTTCGACCGTGGCCTCAGGGCCGACCGACACCACGTACGGTCCGCGGATGAATACCAGTGGGAAGTCCGTGATACGCTGCGGATCATCCGCTGCACCAAAATCGGCGGTGGCCTGGAAACTACCGAGCTGACGACCATAGGCGTTGCGGCGTACGACGGCGTCGAGCGCGCCAAAGTAGACATTGTCGTCATTGTCGAGCTTTTTAGCCAGCAGAATCATGCCGGCGCAAGTGCCGAATACCGGTTTTCCTGCCTTGATGTGGACGGCGATAGGCTCGAACAGTCCGGTCGAGTGCAGGAGCTTGCCCTGTGTAGTGGATTCGCCGCCGGGTAGAATCACGCGGTCGATGGATTCATCGAAATCCTCGGTCGCGCGCAGCAGTTTCCACGGCGCACCGAGCTTGTCCAGCACCGCCGCATGTTCGGCGAATGCGCCTTGTACGGCCAGGATGCCGGTCACGCCGTGCTTGGCGTTTTCGGCGTCCTCGGACTCTTCTTTGGAAATATATTCAACAGCTACAACCATGTTGTCTCCTTGGGCCTTGACTCCCGCTGGCGGGAGCGTCACCTTTTCTTAGTTCCCCTCAAAGAGGGGAGCCAAGGTGATGCACTCACTCGCCGCGAGCGGCCATGATGGTCTGAATCTCGTCCTCGTTGATGCCGACCATGGCTTCGCCGAGGTTTTCGGACAGCTTGGCGAGCAGATCGGCGTCCTGCCAGTTGGCGGTGGCCTTGACGATGGCGGCGGCGCGCTTGGCCGGGTCGCCGGACTTGAAGATGCCGGAGCCCACGAATACGCCCTCGGCGCCGAGCTCCATCATCAGGGCGGCGTCAGCCGGGGTGGCCACGCCACCGGCGGCGAAGTTCACGACGGGCAGACGGCCGTTGTCGTGCACGTACTTGGCCAGATCATACGGCACGGCCAGCTGCTTGGCGGCCTCGTAGACCTCGTCGTCGCGCAAGGCCACGAGTTCGCGGATCTGCTTGTTCATGGTGCGCATATGACGCACGGCCTGAATCACGTCGCCGGTGCCGGGCTCGCCCTTGGTGCGAATCATGGCAGCACCCTCGGCGATGCGGCGCAGCGCCTCGCCCAGGTTCTTCGCGCCGCACACGAACGGCACGTCGAACTGGTTCTTGTCGATGTGGTACACGTCGTCGGCCGGGGAAAGCACTTCGGATTCGTCGATGTAGTCGATTTCGATGGCCTGCAGAATGCGGGCTTCGGCGATGTGGCCGATGCGCACCTTGGCCATGACCGGAATCGAGACAGCTTCCTGAATGCCCTTGATCATGGCCGGGTCGCTCATACGGGAGACGCCGCCGGCGGCACGAATGTCAGCGGGGATGCGCTCCAGCGCCATCACCGCGCACGCGCCGGCATCCTGCGCGATTTTCGCCTGTTCGGGCGTGGTGACGTCCATGATCACGCCACCCTTGAGCATCTGGGCCAGATTACGGTTGAGTTCCGCACGATTCTGCGTCATGAGTTTCCCTTCGTTCGACGCTGCTTGGTATCGCGCTTCATTATTGAACGAATCGGATTGGCCCCACCCAGACCAGTCCAATTTGGATGGGGCCAATCCGCAACTTCTGCACCCATCCAATCCGGCAACCGGTTGTATGGCCTTATGCATCCGGCATGTATTCGAAGATGCGCGCAATCAGTGGGAGGTATTAGCCGACGGTGTTGCCGTAGATTTGGGCTTGGAGGTCTTTACGGGCGGTTTCCATGCGGGTGATCTGGCCGAGGAGGGTTATCTTCTCTTCGCCGTCGGGCAGCTGGGCCATGCGGCGTTTGGCCAAGCCGATCTGGCGCATGAAGCCCATGTCCAGTAGTCGGGTGAGCAGTTCGGTGGCATAGCGCTGCTCTTCCGGCGTGGCAGGGCGTAGCTGCACGGCGGCCGCACCACCGCCGACTCCCCCAGGCACGTTCGACTGCGGAGGTTGTGCGCCATTACCACCGTCGTCGCCAGGCAGTGGCAACGGCATGACGGCCAGCTCGTTGATCACCTGATTGAGCATCGGCCCGCCGGCCTTGGTGAGGTTGTGCATCCACAGCCCCTGCGGGGTATCGTCGGATGGCAGTCCGCCAGCGGCCGCGATCGCCTGAAACAGGGTGCGGAACACCGAAGTCATGAAATGCTCGATGGTCAGCTGCCCGAACATGGTGCGGTCGATGGCGCGCGGCACCTGAATCAACACGGCCATGAACTGCTGTTCGGCGATGAATACGGCGTCGTCGATCTTGAAATATGCCTGTTCAGCGGCGTCACGGCGCTCCAAAGCCTTGCGCGTGGCCGGATTGGCGTACGGGTTGGTGCCGGGTTCCACACGCGGCTCGTCACGCTCGAATCGACGTTTGGGCGCATAGGCGTCCTCATCGCGCACGTGCATCTGCCGGCGCGCGTTCATCACCTCGCGGCGCATCACCTCAAGGTCCACGCCGATACGGCCCGCGGACTTGCGCGCGTAAGCGTCCCACAGGGAGCGGTCGCGAATCTGCGCCACCAGCGGGGCCACGGCTTTCATCGCACCCACCTGGCCGGGCGTGTAGGTCAGGTCGAACCGGCTGATGGCGGCGTCGATCACGAAATCATATAACGGTTTGGCGCGGGCGATCAGCGAGCGCACCGCCTCGTTGCCCCGTTCGATGCGCAGGTCGCACGGGTCAAGATTGTCGTCGGCCACGGCCACGAAGGTTTGGGAGAGGAAGGCCGAATCAAGGCCGAAGGCATGCAGCGCGGCCTTCTGGCCGGCAGCGTCACCGTCGAACGTGAACACGATGCGCGAGCTCAATGGCTGGTCCTTGACCTTCAGCGGCCCGACCAGCTGGACCGCGCCCAGCGAATCGTCGGCGATCAGGCGGCGCACGATCTTGGCGTGCTCGGCGCCGAACGCCGTGCCGCACGTGGCGATGGCGGTGTCGATGCCGGCCAAGTGCATGGCCATCACGTCCGTATAGCCTTCGACGATCACGACCTGCCGCTTCTTGACGATGGCGGATTTCGCCAAATCGATGCCGTAAAGCACCTGGGTTTTGCGGTAGAGCTGCGTGTCCGGCGTGTTGATGTATTTGGCGGCGATCTGGTCGTCTTCGTATAATTTGCGCGCACCGAAGCCGAGCGTGCGGCCGGTCGAATCGCGGATAGGCCACGTCACGCGGCCGCGGAAATAGTCATAGATGCCGCGCTGGCCTTGACGGGCCAAGCCCGCGTCGAGGATTTCCTTCTGCGTGAAGCCCTTGGAGGCCAAGTGGCGCACAAGATTATCCCAACCTTGGGGCGCGTAGCCGCAACCGAAACGTTCGCAATCAGCTTGGGAGAAGTTGCGGCCGCCAAGCAGCTTGCGGGCGGGCAGCGCTTCCTTGGTCAGGATCTGGGAGACGAAGAAGCGCTGGGCTTCCTCGCAGGCTTCCAGCAGTCGCGTGCGCTTGGAGCCGGTGTTCTCGCGGCTCGGGCCGTTGCCGCTGTTCTCGTAGTGCAGCTCGATATGGTACTTGTCGGCGAGCAGTTCCACGGCTTCGCGGAAGTCGATGTTTTCGGATTGTTCGACGTATTTGAATACGTCGCCACCCAAGCCACAGCCGAAGCAGTGCCACACGCCGAGCGAGGGACGCACGTTGAAGCTGCCGGTTTTCTCGTCGTGGAACGGGCACAGGCCCACGAAGGTGCCGGTGCCGGAGGGCTTAAGCGTTACGGTCGCAGATACAATGTCATACAGGTCCGCGGCGGCGCGCACCTTCTCGACATCTTCTTTCTTAATCATTCCGACCATAAGTCTCTAGAGTACCGCCTCACCTGAGACACAGTAAATTTTTACCGTTGGACACCAGTTCTTCTGGGTTCGACTCCCCTCAGACTCAGCGCGGCCCCTTCCAAGAAGTGAACCCGCAGGGCGGAGTATCGCACCCGCCTGACACAGCCTCAGCACAAGATGGAGTGCAGGGCCAGGGCGGAGTTGTCGGTCAGGCTTGCGACCTGATCGATGGCGACGCGCAGGCGCTCGTCGTCGTTGGTGGATTCATTCCAATCGGCCAGGAATTGGCTTTCCAAAGCGTCGGATGGGAGCGGCGAATCGGCCATAAACACATCGACCAAATCCGATACGATCTTGAGCTCCTCCTGATGGAATGGCTCGCGCTCGCGAGGCGCCATGACGAAGTACACGGCGATGCCCTTCAACGCCACGATCTCGTAATTCGTGTCCTCGGGAATCACGATGTTCGAGGAATACCGGGTCAACGGCCCGGGCCCATACGTGTCGCGCGTGGCGGTTTCCACCGACCAGCAGAAGCGGCCGATCAAATCGGACGTAATGTTCTTGAGCTGCGCCAACGATTCGCGCGAACCATTGAAATGCGCGGGGAACAAATGCTCGCGGCGCAATCGCATGAACGCGGCCAGCAGCTTGTCGGCATCCCACTTCGCCCCATACCATGCGCGCGTCTGCTCGATGATGTGGTCCAGCATCTTCGGATCGGCGAGCACAATCGGATCGAACGCGCCGGTGGCGATGGAATCCTCGACATCATGCACGGAGTAGGCGACATCATCCGAAAGGTCCATGATCTGGCATTCCATGGGCTTGGCGGCCCGGGGAGCGCCGATTTTGAGCCAGCGGAACACCGGCTCATCATCCGGGTAGACGCAGAACTTCTTCGACCGCTCCCCCTTGGGGTGTTGGTCGGCTTCGGCCAAGGTCCACGGGTATTTGACGGCCGCATCCAAGGCCGCACGGGTCAGGTTCACGCCGGCCGAACGCCCGTCCGGGTGAAAGATCTTGGGTTCGAGCCGGGTCAGGATACGCATGGTCTGTGCGTTGCCCTCGAAGCCGCCGATATTGCTGGCGATGTCGGCGAGCGCACGCTCCCCGTTGTGCCCGAACGGCGGGTGACCAAGGTCGTGGGCCAGACAGGCGCAGTCGACCACGTCCGGATCGCAGCCGAGCAATGCGCCGATTTGGCGACCGATCTGGGCGACTTCCAGCGTATGCGTCAGTCGGGTGCGGGCGAAATCGTCGGTACCGGCAATCAGAATCTGGCTTTTCGCGCCCAAACGCCGCAAAGCGGACGAATGAATCAGTCGCGCGCGATCGCGTTCGAAAGCCGTGCGCGACTTGGATTTGGGCGGCTCGGGTGCCCATCGCTCCTCGTCGAAGGCGCTGTAGCCCTCATCGCTCAGCACCTGTTCCCCATCCAACGTTGTTTCCATATGCCAAGCATAGGCACACATATCGGCCGCAGTAATCCCGACTTCCCGAATATGTGCCACTGACGTCAACTCAACGGCACATATTCGGGAGATTGGGGCCGATTTCCCGAATATGTGATGCTCAGCACATGTCAGTGGTACATCTTAAGAAGGGATTACGGGGTGCCACCGTATGGCGGTAATGCACCTTATAACAGCGTGGCCGGGTCGAGTTTGGCGAGGTCGGCGGCGGGCAGCACTTCGGCAGCATGCTCGTACAGGCGCGGGATGCGGTTGCGCAGGCAGGTGAAGATCTCGTAGCTGATGGTGTCGGCGGCGCGGGCCCAATCGTCGGCGGTAGGCTCAACGTAATCCTCGCCGCGTCCCGCGCCGAACAGTTCGACCGTGTCGCCCTCGTGAACGCCGAGTTCGGCGGCGGACCCATGCAGATCCACGATGAACTGGTCCATGCACACGCGACCGCACACACGGTACAGTCTCGGGCCTTCGGCGGTCATGATGCGCACCGGGCCTCCCGGCTTCTCCACATGCTTGGCCCCCTCCATGTCGAATCCCGAGGCGGAGCGGTGGATGCCGTCGGCGTACCCCAGCGGCACTATGGCGGTGGACGTGTTGTCCGGGGTCAGATAGGTACGGCCATAGGAGATGCCGTGACCCGCCTCCACGTCCTTGACCGTGCCGAGCTGCGCCTGCAGGCGCATGGCCGGGGTCAGATGCCAGTCGCGCGGGGTGCCCATCGCGGGGTCGGGTTCGTAGCCGTACAGGCCGATGCCGGGGCGGGTGAGTTCGAAATGGATCTCGGGTCGGTCCAGTGTCGCCGCCGTATTGGCCAGATGTCGGATCTCGGGCGGGATGCCGGCCAGCTCCATGCGCCTGGTGAAGTCCTTGAACGTTGCGATCTGCTGGTCGGTGGAGGCGACGAATTCGGGCACATCGGGCGAATCGGCCACGGCGAGGTGGCTCCACTGGCCCACGATGCGCAGCACACCCTCCTTGGCGAGGGGCACGAGCGCGGCGAGCGCGGCGTCGAATCCGGCCGGAGTGAACCCGTTGCGGCCAAAACCGGAATCGACCTTCACATGCACGCGGGCGGGCTTGCCGAGCCTGCGCGCGGCGGCGGCCAGCGCCTCGATGCCGGACAGGGAGCCGACCGACACGTCGATGTCGGCGGCGATCAAATCATCGAACGGCGCCGCGGCGCCGTTGTATACCCAGGTCAGGATATGGCACCGGTCGGGGCCGATGCCAAGCCTGCGCAACAGGAGCGCCTCATGCGATTGCGCGGTGCCGAGCCATGTGGCCCCGCCGGCGAGCGCGGCCAAGGCGGTGGGCAGCAGGCCATGGCCGTATGCGTCGGCCTTGACCACGCCCATCACCGCCGTGCCCGATGTGGGGCCACCCACCACGGAGACCAGATGGGCCATGTTGTCGCGCATGGTTTTAAGGTTCACGATGGCCTGCGCGGGGTATTGCCGGCGGGCGGCCTCGTAATTGGCTTTGCCCCGCTCGGAGGAGAATGCGATTTCCGGTGCTGCGTTCATGCTCATGGATATCTATTGTTGCGCGGGAATATGACGTGCGGTCGTTTCGACCGCATGACGCCGTCCCGGCGTGCGGAACGGCGGGCACCGTTTTCGCCGGGCAGTCGTACACTGATGTCCAATGTGCGGTTTTCAACACAGGACCGCCTATGATTCCCGGCGTTGAGGCGTGCCGGGATCCCGGAAATCCGTCCGGTTCAGCCCCATAATCCTAGATTTCATGAGAGAAGAACATGGATCTGTTTCGTAAGAAAAGCGTGGATCAGCTTGTCGCCGAATCCACTCCCCTCAAACGCACGATGCGCACGTTCGACCTGACGATGCTCGGCATCGGCGCGATCATCGGCACCGGCATCTTCGTGCTCACCGGCAAGGGCGCGCTCACCGCCGGCCCGGCCCTGTCCGTATCGTTCCTGCTGGCCGCCATCTGCTGCGGTTTCGCCGGCCTGTGCTATGCCGAGTTCGCCGCCATGGCTCCGGTCTCCGGCTCGGCCTACTCCTACGCCTATCTGGCGTTCGGCGAACTCGTCGCCTTCGTGATCGGCTGGGATCTGATCCTGGAATACGCCCTGCAGGCGGCCACCGTGTCCGCCGGCTGGTCCGGATACTTCAACAAGCTGCTGGAAGGCTTCGGCCTGCATCTGCCGGTCGAACTGACCGCCGCCTACGGCACCAACCCGGACGTCACCACCTACTTCAACCTGCCCGGCTTCGTCATCGTGCTGATCATCACGTGGGTGCTGTCCATCGGCATCAACCAGACCAAGCGCACCAACGACGTGATGGTGCTCATCAAGCTCGCCATCATCGTGCTGTTCATCGCATGCGCCGTGTGGTATGTGAAGCCGTCCAACTGGCAGCCGTTCTCCCCGTATGGCGTCTACACCTTCCAGCCCGGCTCCACCCAGCCGTATGGCATCGTGCCGGCCGCATCCATCGTGTTCTTCAGCTTCATCGGATTCGACGCCGTGTCCTCTTCCGCCGAGGAGACCATCAACCCGAACAAGACACTGCCGCGCGGCATCCTGCTGTCCCTGGCCGTTTCCACCGTCCTGTACATCATCATGACCCTGATCATGACCGGCGTGGTGCCCTACAAGGATTTCGCCAGGTACATCGACGCCCCAGTGGCCGGCGTGATTCTGGAGACCGGCATGAACTGGCTCGCGGTGATCGTGAACCTGGGCGCCCTCATCGGCATGACCACGGTGATGCTCGTACAGCTGTACGGCCAGTCCCGTATCTGCTACGCCATGAGCCGTGACGGCCTGTTCCCGAAGTTCTTCGGCCACGTGCACGAGAAGTACCGCACCCCGTTCAAGGGCACCTGGTTCTTCGGTCTGCTGACCGCGTTCGCCGGCGGCTTCATCAACATCAACGTGCTGTTCGAGCTGGTGAACATCGGTACGCTGTCCGCGTTCATCATCGTGTCGGCCGGTATTCTATGGATGCGCAAGACCCAGCCGAATGCGCCCCGCGGCTTCCGCGCGCCGGGCGTGCCGGTCACCCCGATCCTGTCCATCGTGTTCTGTTTCGTGCTTATCTCCGGTCTCAACTGGGAGACCTGGGTGCGTTTCGCCATCTGGTTCGGTCTGGGCCTGATCGTGTACTTCGGCTACAGCCGCAAGCGCTCCAAGCTCGGCCTTGAGCAGAAGGCCGGGGCTGACACCAAGGTCGCTGCGACTGAGGACTGAGGTCTATCGGCTGACCGATAGTCGATGGCTGCTTTCGTGAAAAACCGTACGCTGAGTTACTTTCAGCGTACGGTTTTTGCGATATGCACGAGTTTGAACGGGCGGCCGACGGACTGTACGTGCGCGATGACGTGGACCTTACCTGACCAGCTCCACCGCGGAACCGAACACGCTGGCGACAGCCACACTCACCACTCGTGGCGCTGATAGGCGATTCTGGTGGTGTCGACCGGCCGGTCGAGCAGCTGGATCAGGCCGCAACGGGCGAAGCCGGAGCTTTCGAGCACGTGCTGCATGGCCTTGTTATTGGGGTGGGTGTCGGCGCGCACGTTGCCGTAGTGCTTCAGGGCCCACCTGATGCAGTCGCGGGCCGCGTGGCGCACCAGACCGGATGCGGCGATGCGGTGGATGGTCACATAGGTGTCGTTATCCAGCCAGGCGCCTTCGATTTTGGCGTAGGTCGGATCCTTGCCCGGGCACAGGGCGAACTGGGCCAGAATGCGTTCGTGGCCATTGCAGGTGTCGACCAGCAGCATCGTACGCTGGTTGGCGATGTCGTCCTCAATCACCGATTCACGCGGAAATTCGTTGCCCCACTGGGTGGGGTTGCCGTTGGCGGCCATCAACGCGCGTGCGCGTGCGTAGATTTTTTGCATCTGCGGCAGATCGCGCATGGTGGCGTGGCGGAAACGGCGGCCTGTCGCCTTGTTTGCAGCGTTCGACTGAGTCACTTCTCACCTCTCCGACATGCCGGGTTGCCGGCACGGTGACCGGCGACTAACTGACGGCCAACCTACCATGCCGTAGGCACAAGAAATCCCCTCCGCGTTGCATGACGGACACTAATAAACAATGGCTTCCGTCCGCAGGAGCCGGACAGTCCAGCCGAGTTGAGGACAGCCACCCTCAGTCGGCTTTGCCCCCAGCTCCCGCCAGCGGGAGCCGAATCAGAATTGAATCGAATCAGACGAATCAGACGACCTTGCGTTCGAACGGGTCGGAACTGATGCCTTCCTCAAGGATCTGCTTGGCCCATTCCTTGGCGGCGAACAGGCTGTGGTCGCGATAGTTGCCGCAGCTCTTCTCAGTGGTGGCGGGCACGTCATCCCACGTGGCCTTGTATGCGATGAACTCCAACGATTCCTTCAACGCCTTGGCCACATCCTCGGTGGAGTGGGTGCCCCAGGTCAGCAGGTGGAAACCGGTGCGGCAGCCGAACGGCGAGCAGTCGATGTAGCCCGGGATACGTTCGCGCAGCAGCACGGCGATGGTGTGTTCGATGGTGTGCAGGCCGCCGGTGGGGATGGCCTGCTTGTTCGGCTGGGTCAGGCGCAGATCGTAATTGGAGATCACGTCGCCGTGAGGGCCCGTTTCGGTGTCGATGTAACGCACGTACGGTGCCTTGACCTTGGTGTGATCAAGCTGGAATGATTCGACGACGGGCTTTTCGGCCTTGTCCTCTGCCATGCTGTTGCCTTTCTACTTGCTGACTGTTCGGTCATGAAGTATCGAACAGTCATCGTAGTCGCGCCAGCCCAAGAACGCCCGCAAATACTCCGCGGTTCGCTATAGGAGATTGTTATGACGCACTCCCGGCATTGAACGAGGCGATGGTTTGCATGAAGCGCTGGCCGTAGAGGTCGAGCTTGTGTTGACCGACGCCGTTGACCGCCAGAAATTGCGCGTTGGTAACCGGCTTGATGCGGGCCATGTCGCGCAAGGTCTTGTCGGAGAACACGATGTACGGCGGCTTGCCGATTTCCTGGGCGATGGTGCGTCGCAGTTCGCGTAGCTTCTGGAACAGCGATTCCTCGTCATCGTCCGGGATATACGAGCCCAGCGCATCGCCGGGAACATTGGCGGAATCGGCAGTATCAGCCACTCCCCCGCTCCGACCGGAACCGGCCGCCGCCGACTTGCGTTCCACCCGTTTGATCTCATAGTGGAAGTCGGGAGCGGCGGTTTCGGCCGCCCGCGCACCGAACATGACGATTGGCATACGCCCTTCGGCGATTGACAGGTACCCGTCCGTGGCCATCTGGCTCAACACGTCGCGAACGCGAGCCTCGTTCACGTCCTTGAGCATGCCGAAGGTGGGCATCCGCTCCGGGTTCAGCCATGCCAGATCCTGTGCCCGCGAACCGCGCAGGACCTTGACGATCTTGCCGGAACCGACGCGCTGTCCCACGTCATGCACGCAACGGCTGATCGCCTGCGCCACGCGGGTCACGTCGATGGTCTCGAACGTGCTTTCGCAGTTCGAGCAGGCACCGCATCTGCCGGACTGCGAAGAGTCCGCCGCAATGTCTTCACCCGCCGTGGAACCAGCATTCGGCGACAATTCCTGACCGAAATACCGGGTCATATACCGGTGCAGGCAGTCGGTGGTGCGGCAGTAGCCGACCATACCGTCCAGCAGCCGGCGCTTGGACTGGCGAACGATTTCCTGCTCTTCGGGAGTCAATCGCTCGTTCTCATAATCGTTATCCAGCAACCGACGCCGGGTGACGATGTCTGACTCATTCCACAGCAGCGTGCATCGGCTGGGCTCGCCGTCACGGCCCGCGCGGCCGGCCTCCTGATAGTAGGCCTCAATGGATTCGGGCAGATTGTGGTGGATGACGTAACGCACGTTGGACTTATCGATGCCCATGCCGAAAGCGTTGGTGGCCACGACCACCGGCACCTTGTCGGTGATGAAGTCGCGCTGGGCCGCCTCACGCGCGTCCGGCGACATGCCGCCATGGTAGGCGACAGCCGGATGCCCCATCTGGTTCAGCGTGTCGGCGAGCGCTTCGGTGGTCTTGCGGGTGGCGCAGTAGACGATGCCGGATTCGTCCGGATGGTCGGCCACATACCGCGCCACCCATGCGGCCTTGTATTTGGTTTCCAGTTTGACCACATCAAAATACAGGTTCGGCCGGTCGAATCCGGTAACGGTGACGGCCGGATTCCGCAATCCCAGCAGTCCCACGATGTCCCGGCGCACCCGTTCGGTGGCGGTGGCGGTGAACGCACCCACCGGTGGACGCTGCGGCAGCCCGGCGATGAAATCGCCGATACCTAAGTACGACGAGCGGAAGTCCTGACCCCACTGGGAGACGCAGTGGGCTTCGTCCACGGCGATCAGCGAGATCGGCGTACGGGCGGCAAAGTCGCGGAATCGCCCGGTTTCCAAGCGTTCCGGGGCCACGTACAGCAGTTTGATCTGTCCGGCGGCGGCTTGGGCGAACACCATCGCCTGCTCGTCAGGAGTTTGAGTGGTGTTGATGAACGCGGCCGGCAGACCGAGGTCGTTCAGCGCATCGACCTGGTCGCGCATCAGGGAAATCAAGGGAGATATGACCAAAGTCGCACCCGGGCTGAGCGCGGCGGGAATCTGGTAGCACACGGACTTGCCTGCGCCGGTGGGCATCACGCCCAAGACATCGCGTCCGGCAAGCAAAGCCTCGACAATTCCTTGCTGTCCGGGCCTAAACGAGTCATAGCCGAAGTATCGTGTGAGCGCCTCCAGCGCCGCCTGATGTGCTGTCATAAACGACCAGTGTAGGCCGACCGCGGATGGATTTCATCGTATAACGGAATACCTCGTAACGATGTACGTAGCCCTTCCGTATTATTATGCGTCGAGGAACGTTATTCCCGGCATATCGCACGATATGCCGCTTTGAGAGAACTAAGACGGGGCATTTTATGGCCAACGATACATTTTCCTTCTCCTCTCCTGACGATCAGGAGACGGCGGTGCTGCAGCCTGTGGCCGCCGATGGGCTGTTCGCAGCCGCGGCCACAGGTACCGCCACACCACAGCAAAGTGACAATGGCGCCAATAACCATGCCGGCAATACAGCCTATGTGGGTGAACATGTCATGGCATCTACCACCGCTAAATCACATGGCAAGGCCGCACGGATCGCCATCATAACCATATTTGCAGTGTTGCTTGCCGCATTAATAGCCTATTTCTTCGTCGGACGTTGGTACTTCCAAGACAAGGCTGCGCCCGGTGTTCATTTGGGCAATGTCTCTGTCATGGGCCAGACCCGCGAAGAACTTGCGAATACTGTGAAGCAGCAGCAGAATAACACCACAGTGACGTTCACCGCCGAAGGCAACAGCGTCAAAGCCTCGCTGAAGGATCTTGGTGTCACCGTCGACACGGATAAAACCGTAGATGCGCTGTTGAACGCGAAGACCGGCGACGTGGCCAAGCTCAATATTTTCGATCAGCCGCATATCGCTCTGACCGCCACCACGGACAAAGAGACTGCCGAACAATTCGTCACCGCCGGCCTGGTCGACGAGACCGACCGAGCGCAGATTGCCACCGTTGTCTACAACAAGAGCACCAAGCAGTTCGATTACACCGCGGGTCAGGATGGCAAGGGCCCGGATATCAATGTTGTCAATGCTGCAGTCAAGGAGGCCGTCGCGACCCCGGGCGAAAATGCGACGGTGCCGGTCAAGATACAGACTGCAAAGAATCCGATTGATGAGGCGAGCGCACAGCAAACACAGTTTGACGCCAATGCCAAGCTTGGCCTCAAACTGACCGTGGACAACGGCGTGAACAAGAGCGTCACCATCCCGGCCGATACCATTGCCTCATTCCTCAAGCCCACGGTGAATAAGGCGGATGACACCATGAGTCTGGTAGTCGACCGCGATGCCATCACCAAGTACGTCACCAGTGACAGCGTAACCAAAGAACTGACTGTTCCCAAGGTGACACGCGAGGTCTACATCACGCCGAAAGACGAAGGCGGCGTGGAAATTGGTGCCGATAAGACACTCGGCGTGGATGGTATTGAAGTGACTGGTGCCGGGGACGCCCCCGAACGTCTGGCTACCGCCATCGAGCAGAACCAGTCCACTGATTCCACTGTGGCTGTGAAAGACAGCCCATATGATGTCAAGCAGGTCGAGGTGCCTCATAACTTCGATACGGCAAATGGCGATAAGTGGGTTCATGTTGATCTGACGAACCAGACTGCCACTGCATATCAGGGCACCACGGTGGTCAGGAAGTTCAACATCGCTTCTGGCAAGCCCACCGCCGATGGTTCCATGCTGTCCGATACCGGCACGTTCTACGTGTATCTCAAGTACGAATCGCAGACCATGGTTGGCGAAGGCTACAACCAGCCAGGCACGCCGTGGATTTCCTACTATAACGGCGGCGAGGCCCTGCACGGTGTTCCTGCATACATGTGGGGCGAGCACCCCATCTATGTGCAGCAGGGTATCCCAGGCTCGCACGGCTGCATCAACATGCAGGTGGCCGACGCCAAGTGGATGTACGACTTTGCCACCATCGGCACTCGTGTGGTCGTTGATGGCACCACACCGACTTCCGGTCAGGCGTTGCGCCCGGCTGGTGCGGATGCCACTGGATGGCAGGGCGGCGACGCCAGCTGATTCAATCCATGTTTAATCGATAACGAAAAAATCCCCGACACTTGTGGGCCGGGGTTTTTTGTAGGTACCAATCGATAGCGAGTCCGCCGATAAGCGTGGTGGCACCGTCAATACGGTGCCACCAGTACCGTCGTACGGTCAGATACGATCCAACGCCTGCTTGAGATCGGCGATAAGGTCGTCGGCGTTCTCGATACCGACCGAAATACGCACCAGATTGGCGGGCACCTGCAGGGTGGTGCCGGCCACGGAGGCGTGGGTCATGGCGGCGGGCACCTCGATGAGGCTTTCCACACCGCCGAGCGATTCGGCCAGTGTGAAGATCTGCGTGTGATCCACGAAGTGCTTGGCCGCCTCGGCGCCGCCCGCGAGCTGCACGGAGACGATGCCGCCGAAGCCGCCGTGCATCTGGCGGGCGGCGATTTCATGAGCAGGGTGGGACTCGAGGCCCGGGTACCAGACGCGCTCAATCACATCAGAGGGCTGGGATTCGAGCCATTCGGCCACCTTCAGGGCGTTGGCACTGTGGCGCTTGACGCGCAGATCCAGGGTCTTCAGGCCGCGGATGTCCAGCCAGGAGTCGAACGGGGAGGGCACTGCGCCGGCGGCGTTCTGCAGGAAGGCGACCTTCTCGCGGGTCTCCTCGTCGTTGACCACCACGGCACCGCCGACCACGTCGGAGTGGCCGCCGATGTACTTGGTGGTGGAGTAGACCACCACATCGGCGCCATCGGCCAGCGGGTGCTGAAGGGCGGGCGAGGCGAAGGTGTTGTCGACCGCGACCTTGGTGCCGTACTTGTGGGCAACTTCGGCGGTGGCCGCGATGTCGGTGATGTTGAGCAGCGGGTTGGACGGGGTCTCGACCCACACATACTGGTAGTGCTTGGAGGCCAATGCGGTTTCCACGGCTTTCAGATCGGTGATGTCCACCACGTCGAGGCCCACATTCCACGGCACGAACACCTTGGAGAGCAGGCGGTAGGTGCCGCCGTACACATCGTTGCCGAGCAGGATGTTGTCGCCGGGCTTGATGGTGGAGCGCAGCAGCACGTCGATGGCGGCCAAGCCCGAGGAGAAGCTCAGCGCGTACTTGCCGCCTTCCACGGCGGCGAGCTGCTCGTCGAAGCTGGTGCGAGTGGGGTTGATGGAGCGGGAGTAGTCGTGGCCTCCCCTGAGGCCCAACACGCCATCCTGCTTGAAAGTGGAGGTGGCGAAGATCGGCGTGACGACCGCACCGGTGGTCGGGTCGGGCTCCTGGCCGGCGTGGATGGCGCGGGTGGCGATGTCGGTGTTGGCGAACTTGGCGTTGTATTCAGCGGACATGATATCGGGTTCCTTTCGGGATTGTTCCGTATTCGAAGGTAAAACAGGTCGGTTGGCCAGTGCGGATATTGGTATTGATTCTTTTGATAGCTAGTTATGGAGTCCGTCCCCAGCTCCCTCATCAGAGGGAGCTCCGTCAAGGTACTGCTCGGCGAGGGAGGGTTTGCTGGTGCGCTCCACAATATCGCCGTAGCCGTTGGCGCGCATCCAGTCGTCATTGAAGATCTTCTCCAGATAGCTGCGGCCGGAATCAGGGGCGAGCACCACCACGATCTGGTTCTCGTCCAAATCATTGGCGAGCGCGTACTTGATGGCGCTGGCCACGGCCATGCCGGACGAGCCGCCGACCAGCAGCGCCTCCTCGCCGGCCAGACGGCGGGTCATTTCAAAGGCTTCGGCGTCGGATACGCGCACGATGTCGTCGGTGATGTTCCGGTTGAAGGCCTTGGGGTAGAAGTCCTCCCCCACGCCCTCGATGTCGTACTGGTGGACTTCATCGCGTGAGGAAGCGGAGTAGATGGAGCCTTCCGGGTCGGAGCCGATGACCTTGACCGCGCCGTTGGAGGCTTCCTTGAGGTACTTGCCGGTGCCGGAGATGGTGCCGCCGGTGCCGATGCCGGCCACCTGCGGGATGTGGTTGAGTTTGACGAGTGGGGTGTTGTCGATGAGTTCTGCGAGGCTGTTGTGGATGGTCATGTGAAGTCCTTCGTTGCTGGGGTTGTGGCGTTTTGCTGCGTTGCGTTCGTGAACCGACGTTCCCAGACGAATGGACTGTGGCTTTGGTTTGAAATCGAGTATTCCCACTCACTGTACGGTGAAGCCGAAAAGTGAACCGGTTTTTCATGTTAACCACGGCTCGCGCGTTACACGGTTACGCTCGTGCCATCAATTCCATGAAAATTCATGCGACAGATTTGCCGCGATTCGAATGCTCTATCTCAAGTTATGCGTCACTGACCGCTCGCCCAGGGGCGTCGGTTAGTGACAACAACATGAGATAATCTGCATGTCCCACACCATAGCACAACCCGCGACAAGCGCGTGTCGCCGGCGTTCATATGGTGGCCAAGATTCTTTGACAACGATTCCGCCACGCCTTCAAGCAGAACGCTTCCATACCGCCAATCATGCTCTTGTAATAGCAGAATCGTCAATCCGAAGTGATGGCAAAATACAACAGTTCGGGTCATAGATAACGATGAGGGCCGGCACAAGCCGGCCCTCATTTCACTTCGCCACGACCTGACGGCCCTGCACCCACACTGCGCGGATGTTCTCGGGTACGGCAAGATTGAGGATCTTCTGGAAGATGTCGGCGGGTGGCCCCTGCTCACCGTCCGGGATGCGGCGGTATACGCCAAGCCGCCGAGCTTCGTCCCGCTCGACGGCATACCGTTCGGCATCCGGCTGGAGCACGGACGCGATGATGCCCCGGTCATCAATCAGGAACAGGGCGTTGTGGAAATACGCGACCTCGTCGCACGTGCGCGCGGTGAAGCCGGATCCTTCAATGGCCAGGGACAGCGTCATGGCATCAGTCCTGCGCGTAGATCTTCTTGCGGAACACGAGGAACACGATCAGACCGAGCGTCATGACGCCGGCGCCGATGAGCAGCAGGTTCGCGTATCCGGCCGCGGCACCGGTGGCGCCGGTGATGCTGGAACCGGCGAGCGCCTGCGAACCCATGAGTCCGCCGATGATGGAGATGCCGATGGAGGCGGTCACGTTCATCAGCAGATCGTTCATGCCCACGCCACGGCCGGACTCCTCCTGTGGAATCGTGCTCAGCACGGTGGAGACCACGGGCGAATACATCAGACCCACGCCGCAGTAGAACACGCATGCGGCGATCGTCAACGCCAGGAAGCCGGCGTTGACGGCCAGGGCGGCGGACACGAAGCCGGCGATCATGAGGCATGCGGCGATGATCAGCGCGGCCTGCTTGCCGATCCTGCCGATGATCAGGCCGGAGCAGGTGCCCACGATGGCCGCGCACACGAACGCCCACACGACGTACGTGGACACCTGGGCGGTGGTCATGCCGTACACGGTGGTGCCGATGCCGTTGAACAGCGGGGAGATGCAGTAGTTGGTGAAGTAGAACACGAGGATCAGCGACATGGCCGCCAGCCAGCGCGTGTTCTTGAAGAAGGCGGGGGTCACGAACGGATCGGAGGCCTTGGCGATGTACACGGCGAAGACCGCGAACAGCGCGACGGCCACGATGAGCATCCACCATGCCATGTAGGAGAAGAACAGGGTGAGGAACGCGCTGGCCAGGCCGAAGATGGTGAAGCCGATCCAATCAACCTTGTCGCCGCTGCCCTGACGTCCGGGCAGGCTCTTGAGCAGGGTGGGCAGGAAGAGGATGGTGACGGCGGGGATGAGGAACAGGTACTGCCAGGCGATGGAGCTGAGCGCGCCGGCGGCGAACACGCCGATGGAGGCGGACAGCTGGTAGCCGGCGGTGTACAGGCCGAAGAACACGACCTTGAGCTCGTTCTTCAGATATTTGGTGGTGATGACCAGATACACGGAGCCGGCCACCTGTTCGCCTGCGGTCTGCAGCACGCGGGCGACGATGACGGTCCACAGGTTCGCGGGGAAGAAGAAGTTGGCCACGAACCCGAAAACGGAGCCGACGAACAGCATGATCAGGCCGACGATGACCAGTCGCTTCAGGGAGACGAAGTCGCCGAGCGAACCGTAGATGAAGCACACGATGCCGAGCACGATGCTCGGGAAGGCGGTGATCAGCGAGGCCTGGGCCGGGGCGCCGACGTCTTCGCCCACCTGGGTGAACACGAGGTTGAAGCCCTGCAGGCACAGGGTGCCGAGGATGAAGGTGATGAGCAGCAGCACCAGGGCCTTGACGGCCGTTTGGGTGGTGACCTGCTCGTCGGCGGACTTGACGTCCGCGGTGTTGGTCGATGATGTCATGGGATTCCTCTCTGTTCTCTGTTTGCTATGCTCTGTTTGCGGTGTTCGGCATGTTCCGTGCGCCGACGCCGTTACCCGGCGTGCTTGGCGAGCGCGGTGATGCGGGTCATGAACTCGTGCAGGAAACGCGGCACGTCGACGCCGACCGCGGCCTTCATGGTCTTGACCGGATCGTTGAGGCGCGTGTTGTCGCCGATGGTGCGGCCGCGCGTGGGGCCGTCCACATCCACCTTGAGGTTCATGGACAGGGTGTCGACCAGCGTGGGGTCCACGGCCACGCCGACCGCCAGGGGGTCGTGCAGGCCGCAGCCGCCCAGATGCGGGGAGGTCGTCTCGTACGCCTTGATGTAGAAGTCGGTCATGTCCGCCAGGAACGCGCCGGCCTTGGTGCCCAGATCACGCCACTGCCGGGTCTCCCGGTAGGTGAGCAGGGTCTGGAGCGTCACGTCGAGGCCGATCATCGTGGCCGGGGCGCCCGAACGGAACAGGTAATCGGCGGCGTCGGGATCCTGGGAGATGTTCGCCTCCTCCCAGGCGTTCACGTTGCCGCAGACGGTCAGCGCACCGCCCATAAGCACAATGCGGCCGATCTCGTCCTTGATCTCCGGTGCCTTGCGCAATGCGGCGGCGATGTTGGTCATCGGGCCGGTGGGCACGTAGACGAGCTCCTTGCCGTACGTCTTGGCCGCGTCGATGATGAAGTCGACCGCCGGCTCGGATTGCGGTTCGCGGTTCGAATCGGGGATCGAGACGTCGCCTATGCCGTTGGCGCCGTGGATGAACTTGGAGATCTCCAGCACCTCGAACGAGTCGGTGGTGCTGGAGTGCGGCAGACCCTTGTACACCCCGACTTCCGGGTGGCCGAGCAGATCGGTGATGGCCAGCGCGTTGCGCACGCCTTGGTCGAGCAGCACATTGCCGTATGTGCCGGTGATGCCGATCAATTCCACTTCCGGACTGCCCAATGCGTATGCGATGGCGAGCGCGTCATCCACACCGGTGTCAAGGTCGAGAATGAGCTTTGTCATGAAACACCCTTCCCTTGGGGGGCGAGACCGAATGGCCGTCACTGATTCCCCCGCAAGCATCATCCATGATAGCCGCCATGCCGCGATGGTGCGCGTCAGAGCGAGGCGGCCTCGATAAGCCGTCTGGTGTAATCGGATTGCGGGTCGCCGAGCACCGCGGAGGTGACGCCCGTCTCCTCGACCCGCCCGTCATGGAGCACCACGATACGGTCGGCGATGTGCCGTACCACGCCGAGATCGTGGGAGACCATGATGATGGCGGTGTCCGGGCGGGCCGCACGGATGGCGGCGAAGGTGTCGAGTATCTGGATGCGGGCGGCCACGTCGATGGCGCTCATCGGCTCGTCGGCGAGTATCACTTTGGGTTCGTTGATGACGGCGCGGGCGATGGCCACACGCTGCGCCTGTCCGCCGGACAGGTCGATCGGGTATCGGTCCAGGAAGTCCGCCGGTTTGAGGCCGGCCATGGTCAGGGCCGAGGCCACCCGTTCGGCGATGGCCGCGGACCCAAGGTCACGCCGTTGCAGGGTCAGCGGTTCGGCCACCGATCTGGCGACCCGCCATCGTGGGTCGAGCGAGGAGAACGGGTTCTGGAACACCAGACCGGATTCGCGGCGCAGGGCCCGCCCTCCCGGCGACCTGCGGCCCGGGGCCACGGATTGGCCCTCGTAGTCCACGCTGCCGGCGTCGGCGGGTTCCAGGCCCAGCATGATGCGGGTCAACGTGGATTTTCCAGAACCGGAGCCGCCGATCACGGCGAGGCATTCGCCGGCATGGACGTCGACGGAGACGTCGAACAGCACCTGATGGCGCGCGGCGCGCGGCCCGAAGGATTTGGTGATGGAGTGGGCGGAGAGGAGCGGCACACTGCTGTTACTCATGCGAATCCTCCTTGGGAGTGTGGAGGGTGAGGGTTTGGGCGGCGGCGACCAGTCGCTGGGCTTGTGGTGTGGTCGGCGCGGCGAGCAGATCGGCGGTGGCCCCTGATTCGATGATGCGGCCGGCGTCCAACACGTAGCATCGTTCGGTGGCCCGCGCGAGCACGGAGAAATCGTGGGTGATGAACAGCATGGATGCGCCGGCGTCGTCCACCAGCGAGGTCAGCAGGTCCACGATCTGGCGTTGCGTGATGGAGTCGAGCGCCGTGGTGGGTTCGTCGGCGATGATGAACCGCGGCGAGGTGATCAGCGCCGTGGCGATGCCTACGCGCTGCTGTTGGCCGCCGGAGAGTTCATGCGGGTATTTGCCGGCCACGTCACGGCCCAGTCCGACCTTGTCCAACATGAAGGCCACCCGGTCGGCGCGTTCGGCTTTGCTCAGATCGTAGTGCATGCGCAACGGCAGGGCGATCTGCTGCGCCGCGGTCATCACCGGATTGAGCGCATGGGCCGGATTCTGGAATACCGTGCCCACATACCGGCCTCGCAGGTCGGCGAGGACATGCTCGTCGGCGTATGCGCAACGCGCGTTCCCCGCCAGTCCGTCCGCGCCGCCGTCTTCGCCGGACAGCACGGAGGCGTCCCCCATCGTGATCTCGCCGGACGGCACGGCCTCATGCGGCAACAGGCCGAGCAGCGATTTGGCGATCATCGACTTGCCGGAGCCGGAGGCCCCTATCAGGCCCACCCGTTCGCCGTCCGCGATGGACAGGTCGACGCCCCCGATGATCGGCGTGCCGCCGATGACGATGCGCAGTCCACGGATCTCAACGCTCATCGTCTGCCTCCTTCGCCGCCGACGCGGCGTCTGCGTGCACGGCGCGGCCGACCCCGGCCGATCGCCGCAGCGCGGGGTTGGACACCGGGTCGGTGGCGTCGCGCAACGCGTCGCCGAACAGGTTCAGCGCGACCACCACCAGGGTGACGATCAGACCGGGCCACACCACCGTCAACGGAAACACGTTGATGAGTTTGACCGAGGTGGCCAGCGAATGGCCCCAGCTCGGCACCCCCGCGCCGACGCCCACGCCCAGATAGGTCAGGCCCGCCTCGGCCAGCACCGAGGTGCCCGCCGACATCGACGATTGCACCATCAGCACCGGCGTGATGTTCGGCACGATGTGTCTGACCAGTACGCCGAACCCGCTGGCGCCGTTCGCCCGGGCCGACTGCACGTATCCCGAGCGGGCGGCGAGCAGGGCGGCCGGACGGGCGACGCGCGCCAGATGCAGCCCGTAGCCGATGGAGCACGCGCCGATCACCACGGCCGCGGATGCGCCGAACGGCACGGCGAGCAGCAGGGCGATGAGCACGGTGGGGATGGAGATCAGCGCGTCGACCACGGCGACCGACGCCGAGGCGAGCACCGAGGAACGGGCGACCATAAGCCCGACCAGCAGCATGCCAATGCAGACCGAGCAGATGACGGTCAGCAGGGCGATGGCAAGGTTCGTACGCGATCCGGCCATCAGCCAGCTCAGCACGTCCGCCCCGGTGCCGTCGGTGCCCAGCCAATGCGCGGACGACGGCTTGTCCCACACGTGGTAGCCGTCGGTGGCCAGCAGCGACTGCGGGGTCCAGAACAACGACACCAGGGCGACGACCATCCACAACCCCAGCACGATCAGCGAATAGCGGCCGGTGCCCCGGGACCAGATGGAGCCCAGAACCACGCCCGAACGACGCCATCGACCATTGCGATCAACCATCATTCCTCCTTTCCGGCGGCCAGACGCGGGTCAAGCAGCGCGTGCAGCAGATCCACCGCCAGGCCGATCAGCAGGAAGAACGCGGCGAGCAGGAACAGCTCGCTTTGCACGGCCACCAGATCGCGGTTGCCGACATCGCCCACCAGCAGGGCGCCCAGACCGGGCAGGGCGAACAGGTTCTCCACCACCATCACGCCGGTGATCATCGAGGCGAACGCCAGCCCCACCACCGAGACGAGTTGCGGAGCCGCCAACCGCAATCCCACACGCACCAACGCCTGGGTGCGGGTCATGCCGCAGGACATGGCCATATCGATCGGACCTCCCTCATCGGCGATGCCTTCCAGAATGGAGCGCGTGTAGCGCATGATGCCCGCACCGGACACGAATCCGGTGGCCAGCGCCGGCAGGATCAGGGACGAGACCGCCCGCCCGGGAGCGCCCCACCCATCGGCGGGGAACCCCTGCGAGGGCAGCAGACCGACAAGGCCCACGCCCCGCGCGAACAGGAGGATGAGCAGCAGGCCGCTCCACAGGGCCGGCACGGCGCCGCCCACGATGGACAGCACGCGCAGGAAACCGCGCACGGCCGGCGACCGGGAGATCACGGCGGCGGCGCCCATGGACAAGCCGAGGGTGAGCGCGATGGCCAGACTCATCACGATCAGCGGGAACGTGATCGTCGCACGTTGGCCGACCTGGGAGGTCACCGCCCGTCCGGTCAGCGCCGACACGCCGAGGTCGCCGTGCAGCAGCCCTCCGGCCCAGTCGAGATACTGCACGACATACGGCCGGTCAAGGCCGAATTCGGCGCGCAGGGCCGCCACACGCGCCGGTGATGCGTTCATGCCGGCCATCACGACCGCCACGTCGCCCGGCAGGATGCGCAGCATCGCGAACACCAGCACCGAAATGCCGAACAGCGCCGCCGCGAACAGCAGCAAGCGTTGCATCAAGAACCGCATAACGCCTCCCTTATCGATTCCCTCGGATTCCCTCGCCACCGCCCGTGGCGTCACCGGCCGGATGGGCCGTCCACGGTCGGGCGCGCCGCGGAGTCACTCCCGAGCCGCGCCCGACCGATGGGTTCCGGGACTACTTGGTGTAGGTGATCCGCCAGAGGGGCAGCACGGTCTGGCTCAGGTTCTGCGGGAAGCCGTCCACGCCCTTGGCGTAGGCGATGGTGACCTTCCAGCTGAACAGCCAGTCGGCCGGCGCGTCCTCGGAGACGATCTTCGCGGCCTTGGCCAGATACTTCGAGGCCTCGTCGTCGGAGGTGGCCTCCAGCGCCTTGGCGTACAGGGCCTGCACGTCCTTGTTGTCGTAGTGGAAGTAGTAGCTCGGCGTGGTCCATCCGTAGAAGTCGTGGCTTTCGGCATGGTCCACGAGCGAAAGATCGTAGTTGCCGTTGGCGTGCACGTCCTGCAGCCAAGTGGAGAACTCCACGTAGTTGATCTTCAGGTCGATGCCGATGGGCTTGAGCTGGCTCTTGAGCTGGTCGCCGAGCTCGGTGCCGTACACGTTGGCGTAGGTGAGGGTCAGGTCCAGCGGCTTCGACTCGGAGTATCCGGCCTGCTCCATGAGCTTCTTGGCCTTGGCCACGTCATGCGGGTACAGGCCGCTCAGATCCTCGTAACCGGGATCGACCTTGGGGATCGGACCGCCGAGGGGGGCGTCCACGCCGCCGCGCGAGGCGATGATCTGCTTATGGTCGATGGCGTATCGGATGGCTTGGCGGACGCGCTTGTCGGAGAGCTTGTCGTTGGCCATGTTGAAGGCGAGCACGAACTTGTCGGAACCGTCACCGGACTTGACCACATAGTTCGGATCCTTGCGGAACGGATCGGCAAGGGTGGCGGAGATGGGCGAAAGCACCTGCACGTCGCCGCTCTTGAGGGCGTTGATGCTGGCGTTCTCGTCCGGCAGGAACCGGACGATCACGTTCTCGGTCCTCGCCTTGTGCTCGGTGCCCCAATACTTGGGGTTCGCCTTGAGCACGATCTTGTCGTTCGGGTCGAAGGAGACCACGGTGTACGGGCCCGAGCCCAACGCGCCGTTCTTCTGATCCCAGGTGGCGTCCTTGTCGTAGACCAGGCCGGGACGGCTGGTGAGGTACCACAGCATGTTCGAGTTGGGCGCGGAGAGGGTGAGCCTGACCGTGTTGGCGTCCACGGCCTCGGCCTTGTCCAGGCTCTTGACCTGCTCGTAGTCGTAGTACTTCTGGGCCTTGAGCTCGTTGATGGACCACGCCACGTCCTCGGCGTCGAGCTTGTCGCCGTTGGAGAAGTTCATCTTCTCGTTGAGGTGGAACGTGTAGGTTAGGCCATCCTTGGAGATCTCCCAGCTCTTGGCCAGACCGGGGTGGACCTTGTTGTCCGAGCCGCGCGAGACGAGACCCTCGTACACGTTGCCGATGAGGATCTGCTCAAGGGCCGAACCCGACTGGTGGCGGATGTCGAGATTGACCGGGGCGAGTTTGAGGCCGACGGCCACGGTGTCGGATCGGCTGGCCGAGCCGGAGGCGTTCGCGTCCTTGCCCTTGCCTTTCCCGCCGAAGACGGTGACGCCCACGATGAGCGCCGCGGCCACGATGACCGCGATCAGCGTCCACAGCCACCATTTCGGGCCGCCGTTGTTCCTGTTTGATGATTTCGCGCGCGCGTTCAGGCTCGCGTCGGTGCTGGCGGCTTGATTCGCGCCGTCGATGTTCCTGTCTTCGGTTGCGCCGGACTCGCCGTGCACACCATTGTTCTGGGACATGGATACTCCCTGATGCATTCGGGCATGCTTACGCCCGAATATGGTTTCGTTGTTATCTTGCGTGGTTGACCGCCCATTCGGGTCGATCACCACGTTCTACTATATCCCCGGACACGCCGGAGGCAATGGCTATACTGGATTGCGGCGCCGACGGAGGGTCCGCGGCGACCACAACACGCGGCGCATCCGTCGGGCAACGACGCGGGAAGCGCTGGCGTGGGTACACGTGCGGCCTTGGCATAAGGCCGGGAGGCAGCTATGGCACATATTCTTCTGGGCGTCACCGGCAGCATCGCCGCATTCAAGGCCTGTCATCTGGCATCCGATTGGACCAAGGCCGGCCACGAGGTGCGGGTTATCGAGACCACAGCGGCCGAAGGTTTCGTCACTCCCCTGACCTTCACCGCGCTGACCCATCAGCCCACCCGTACCACGATGTTCCCCGCTTATCCGGCCGCGCACGGCGACGTGACGGCCAATCCGACCGTGCCAACGACCATCAATCATGTGGCCGATGCGGCCTGGGCCAATCTGCTGGTGGTGGCCCCGGCGAGCGCCGACGTCATCGCCCGCATCGCCTGTGGATTGGCGAACGATACGCTGACGTCCACCATTCTGGCCTATGAGGGGCCGAAGATCCTATGCCCGGCGATGAACGTGCATATGTACAACAATCCGGCCACGCAACGCAATCTGAAAACCTGCGCCGAATTGGGCTGGCAGATTGTGGAGCCGGAGGAAGGCAATCTGGCTTGCGGCGACGTGGGACGAGGCCGTATGGAAGAGCCGGCGCGCATCGAGGAAGTGGCCGCTCGGCTGCTGGCGGATGCGCAGGATGACCAGGCTCCCTCATCTTCCCCGCTCAAGGGGCTGCGCGTGCTGGTCACTGCCGGGCCAACGCAGGAGCCGCTAGACCCGGTCCGCTATCTGACGAACCATTCCACCGGCAAGATGGGGTATGCGATTGCCTCGGCCGCAGCCGAATTTGGTGCCGACGTAACGCTGGTCTCCGGTCCAGTCGCCTTGACTGCGCCCGATGCGGTGGATGTGGTGAGCGTCACGACCGCGCAGGATATGTTCGATGCGGTGGCCGACGCCTTCCCGGCGGCGGATATCACGATTATGGCCGCCGCCGTGGGCGATTTTCGCGTGGCCGAGATTGCGCCGGAGAAAATCAAGAAGGCCGGCCGCAGCAGCATCACCGTGGAGCTGGTTTCCAACCCGGATATTCTGGCGTGGGCCGGCGAACGCAAGCGCGACGACGGCTCGCAGATCCTGTGCGGATTCGCGATGGAGACCGAGCATCTGATTCGTAATGCGGAGAAGAAGCTGACGTCCAAGCATTGCGACATGCTGGTGGCCAACAATCTGCGCGACGCCGGTGCCGGGTTCGGCACCGACACCAACGTTGTCACCGTGCTCACGTCCGGAGCGGAGGATGCCGGTACCCCGAAGATCGAGCATTGGGACAAGATGGACAAAACCGTGCTTGCGCAACGACTGTTGCTGCGGCTCGCAGCGTTGCGTTCCGGCGGCGCGAGCAATGTCGATGACGAGAACAAGGAGGCCTGACCCATGCTGATGGCGGTCGATATCGGCAATACGAATATCGTGATCGGTTTTCTGGAGGGCGACCGCATCGTCGGCTCCTACCGCATCACCACCAAGGCGACGCACACCTCAGACGAATACGGTCTGATGATCACGCAGTTCCTGGCTTTGAGCGATTACACGGCCGACGATGTGGACGATGTGATCGTCTGCTCGGTGGTGCCGAAGGTGATGTATTCCTTCCGCGCCTCGCTGATCAAATTCCTCGGATTGGAACCGATGGTGGTGGGCCCTGGCGTCAAGACCGGCATGAACATTCGTCTCGACGACCCCAAAACCTTGGGCTCTGACTGCATCGCCGACTGCGCCGGCGCCTACCACACCTATGGCGGCCCGGTGCTGGTGGCCGACTTCGGCACCGCCACCACGTTCAACTATGTGGACAGTTCCGGCACGATTCGTTCCGGCTTCATCACCACGGGCATCCGCACCGGGGCCGAGGCGTTGTGGGGGCAGACCGCCCAGCTGCCGGAAGTGGAGATCACGCAACCACAGTCGATTCTGGCCACCAATACGCGCACTGCTATGCAGGCCGGACTGTATTACACGTTCCTCGGTGGCATTGAGCGCACGATTCAGCAGTTCCGCAAGGAAATCGATGAGCCGTTCCAAGTGGTAGCCACGGGAGGGCTCAGCCGCATTTTCAAGAACAACACCGACATGATCGACGTCTACGATTCAGACCTGATCTTCAAAGGCATGGCATACATCTACTCGCGCAATGTGAAGTAACGCGGCGTGCAGGAATCGGCCGCGCATAGCGCAGTCGATTCCGTCCCTCCCCGAAAACCAACTCAAAACCCTACTTAATCGTAAAGCCCTGATTGAAGCCGTATTCTCGGAGGTCTTTCTGCCATTGGGCCAGGCCGTCGGAGAGACTGACTTTCTTGCCGGGCTTCTCCAACGGTTCGAGCGGGTTGCCTTTCTCGTCCTTCATGCCCATCTCAATGGCTTCCTGTCGCTGCTGATAGTCGTGGAAACTGCTGGACCATTCGTATGCCTGGCCCATCGTCGATTTGAAGTCACTGCGCGCATACACTTCGAACGGCAGATACTGGTATCCGATCGGCACATCCTCGGCGGCCTCCGACAGTACACGGTTGAACTTCTGCCCGCCGAAATACGGGATTTCAATGCCACGGTCATTGGTAATCGTGGTTTTATCCAAAAAATCAGCGGAATTCAGGGTGGCATAATCGGCCGGGAAAGCACCGCCATCCACACGCGCGCTAATGCCTTGGGCGTTATGCGCCACAAAGTCCACGAAACGATAGGCCGCATCCGGCTTACGGGTCAGCTGCAACACGGTCAGCGCCGATCCGCCGCTTTCGGCATTGGCGGGCTGCCCACCATAGGTGGGCATGGGAGCCACGCGCCACAGACCGGCCGCGCCCGGCACATTGGACAGCAGCAGCGACGGCATCCAAGCTCCGGAGAACACGGAGGCGATGGCGCCAGTGCCCACGCTGCTTTTCCACCGATCCGACCATGTGGCGGAGGTGGTATCAACAAGCCCCTCATCGATCATTTTCTGCCAGAATTCGGTGAACCGTTGGGTGCCGGCATCCTTATCCAAATCGATGGTCACGGTTTTGCCGTCGGCCGACGTGTGGAACGGCTGACCACCGGCAAGCCAGACCATCGCGTCATAGAAACTGCCATCACCCGAGTCGGCGGCGATGTACACGCCGATCTCCTTGAGCTTTTTGGCGGCCTCATAGTAGTCATCCCAAGTCTTGATCTTGGTGGCGTCCACGCCGGCTTGGCGGAACACGTCTTCGTTGTAGAAGAAGCCCATCGGGCCCGAATCCAGGGGCAGCCCGTAGGTACGGCCGGCGAGCTGCACGGACGACCATGTGCCGAGGGTAAAGAAGTTGGAATAATCCGAGCCGATTTTGTCGGTCAGATCAAGCAATTGGCCGGAGACCGCGTACTGCAACAGTGCATAGTATTCGATTTGAGCCACGTCCGGCGTGCCGTAACCGTCCTGAATGGCGGTATTGAGATTGTCGTAGCCGGAGATGTTGGTCCATTTCACGCGGATGTCCGGATTGGCTTTTTCGAAGCGGCGGATGACCTCCCCCATGCTCGGTTCCCAGCTCCATACGCTGATCTCCGTACGGTTGTCGTCCGTAGCCCGCCCGCACGAGGCCAGGGATACGGAAAGGATGGCAGTCACTGCTATGGTTGCCATTCTTTTGATTCGCTGTCCGATCACTCGCATGGTGACGAGTGTACTAGGCGGGGCTTAAAACGGTAGATGCATCCTGCTCATGACCACCCTACCCGACTTTGCTGGAGAAACGAAAACGGCTCCCTGCTGCGATGAGCAGCAAGGGAGCCGTTGAGTAATTAGGCGCTATGCGCGGTTTTACAGCTTGACGACGAGTACGCCGTTGGGCTGGATGGCGGCCGTGTGCTCGGACTCGTTGACCTGGGCCAGCGAGGCGACCAGCGGTTCGCCTTCCACGTCCACGACCGCAACATCGTGGGTGCGGTTGAACAGGAACACGAAGTGGTTCTCGCCAGTTTCGTCCGCACGCTCGACGCGCAGCACTTCACCGCGATCGTCCTCAGCCGAAGTCTCGATGCCGAGTTCCTCCAGCAGCGCGGGCAGGCTCTTGGCCAAGCCCTCACGGCCGAGACGGGCACCGACGTATGCGGCCTTGCCGTCGCCGAAGTCATTGACGGTGATGGCGGGAGCGCCGTCGAAACCGGTCCACTTATCTGCCTTGAAGGAGGCGACCACGTGAGCGGTATCGGCCACGGAGGTGATCACGTCGGCGAAATCGTGCGCCACGGTTCCGTTGTCCAAGTCAAGGTGGTCCATGGTACCGGGGAAGTCGTTGCCCATCGGGGCGAATTCCTCAACGCGCACGCCCACCACGTCACGGATGGAACCGGGGTAGCCACCCAGCCAGACGTGATCCTTGTCGTCCACCAGACCGGTGTAGTAGGTCACGAACAGCTTGCCGCCGTTCGCCACATACTCGCGCACGCGGCGCGTGGTCTCTTCAGACAGGATGGTCAGACTCGACAGCACGACGGCTTCGTACTCGTCCCAAGGGCCGCGAACCGGCACCACGTCGGCGGTGAGACCGTTGTCCGCCAGCGCGCGGAACCACGCGAACGGCTCGCTACAATGGCGCACCTCCTGAGTAGGCGTGGCGGTGTGTTCCGTAGCCCACTGGGACTCGTAATCGAAGACGACGGCGACCTTGGACTTGACCAGCTTGGTGCTCAGCAGGCCCTCGTCAGCAAGCTTGTTGAGGTCGGCACCCAGCTCGCACACATCGCGGAAGATCTGGGAGTCGGGGCCCGCGTGAGGAACCATCGAAGAGTGCCACTTCTCGGCACCGGCCTTGGACTGGCGCCACTGGAAGTAGCAGATGGCGTCGGAGCCCATGGCCAAGTAAGCCAGGGAGTCGCGCACCAATTCGCCGGGTTCGGCGCGATAGTTGATCGGGCGCCAATTGACGGCGGAGGTGGAGTGCTCCATGAGGAACCACGGATTCTTGCGGGCGATGCCGTCGCACAGGGAGGCCGAGTAAGCCAGCTCGTCGAAGTAAGCTTCGCCAGGCGTGAAGTAGTGATCGTTGGACACGAAGTCCACGTCGTAACCCCACTTGTCGTAATCGACGACGGCACCGCCGGCGGAGACCATGAAGTTGGTGGTCTGCGGCTTGGGGGCGATCTCGAGCAGGGCGTCGCGCTCGGCCTTGTAAAAGTCGAGCAGGGCGTCGGAGCTGAAGCGCTTCCAGTCAAGCAGTTTGCCCGGGTTCATGAAGTTGCCATCGCCGATGAAGCGCGGCGGGATGATCTCGGAGAAATTGTTCATGCGCTGCGCCCAGAAGGCGGTGCCCCAGGCGTCGTTGACAGCGTCGATGGTGCCGTACTTCTTCTCGCACCACTTCTGGAAGGCGCGCTCGGCGTCTTCGGAATAGTCGAAGCGGTTGTGGCAGCCGTACTCGTTGCTCACATGCCAAGAGACCACATAGGGGTTGTCCTTGTAGTGCTCGGCCATCTTGCGGCACAGGTTGAGCGCGTAGTCAAGGAAGACCGGGCTGGTGGCGCGCCAGTGCTGGCGGGCACCGGGCTGGCAGACGTCGCCGCGGTAGTCGACCCAGAGGATCTCCGGGTGGGCCTGGGTCATCCACATCGGCGGGGATGCGGTGCCGGAGGCGAGATCGACGGCGATGCCGGCCTTGCCGAGCTTGTCGATGACGCGGTCGAGCCAATCGAAGTCGTACACGCCTTCTTCGGGCTCAAGCTTGGCCCAGGAGAAGATGGCTACGGAAACGAGGTTGACGCCGGCCTGCTGCATGAGGGCTACATCTTCGTCCCACACTTCCTCAGGCCATTGGTCGGGGTTGTAATCGCCGCCGTACCAGATGCGGGGCTTGTTGCCCGCAAGTGGCTGCGGCCACTTGAACGCTCTATGTTCCATGATGATTCGGTTCCTTTATTGCATTGCATCGATAGTGTGCATGTACGCGAGTGGATTTTCTCATGTCACACAGACACACGGGACGACGCCGGACGGGGCGTCGCGGTCAGATCAGCAACGGTTGCCGGGAAACGAATTCCCGCTCCTGCCCCGTCACCGGATCGGTGAACCGCAGCACACGCGCCACCAACTGCAGCGGCTGGCTGAAATCGTCGTACCGGCGCGCCTGGATGCACGGATAGAAATCATCGCCCACGATGGGCAGCCCCAACGCATTCATGTGGACGCGCAGCTGATGGGTTTTGCCGGTATGGGGGCGTAGCGTGTAGCGGCAAACGGGCACGGCCGACGGACGGGGGCCGCCCGCCATTGGCATGCACGGCTTCACACCGGGGAAAAGGGACACGGGTTCGCCGCGTTCGATAAGGGTTTCGGCGTTGACCAAGCCCGGCATCTCGAAGGCGGCCAGAACGCCACGCTCCTTGACGATATGCGAGCGGCGCAGCAACGGGAACGGACGCGGCGGGTCGATCCGGGTCACGGTGCCGTATCGAGGCCGCACGATCGGCCGGCATGGCGCCAGACACTCGTAGACCTTGACGGCCTGCCGGTTCTGGAACAGCATCTGATACGCGCCGCGGCAGGCCGGATCCCGCACGAACACCAATACGCCGGCGGTCATGCGGTCCAATCGGTGCGCTGGCGTGATGTCCGGCTCCCCCAGCCGCTCACGCAATCGGATCAGCGCGGTCTGCCGATACCACATGCCTCGCGGCATGGTGGCCAGAAAATGCGGCTTGTCCACCACGATGATCCGCTCGTCCTCATACAGCACGTCCATCTCAAACGGAATATGAGGCTCGTCAATCACATACCGATGTGGCTTACTCAACGGTCACGGACTTGGCGAGGTTGCGGGGCTTGTCCACGTCGTAGCCCTTGAGCTTTGCCATGTCCATGGCGAACAGCTGCAGCGGCACCACGTCAACCAGCGGGCTCATCAGCGTTGGGCAGGCGGGGCGCCAGAACACCACGTCAGCGTACCGTTCCACATCCGGGTCGCCCTGCTCGGCCACGGCGATGATGTACGCGCCACGAGCCTTGACCTCCTCGATACCGGAGATCACCTTGGCGTGCAACACATTGCGGCCGCGCTGCGGCGGCACGATGAACACCACCGGCTCACCCTCGTCCACCAGCGCGATCGGTCCATGCTTGAGCTCGCCGGCCGCGAAGCCTTCGGTGAAGGTGTAGGCGATTTCCTTGAGCTTCAACGCGCCCTCAAGCGCCACCGGGTAGCCCACGTGGCGGCCGAGGAACAAGAAGGAGTTGGCGTTCACCATGCGCTCGGCGGCCGCCTGGATGGTCTTGGGCTGGGTGTCGAGCACCCACTGAATCTTGCGCGGCATATCTTTCAGGGAGTCGAGCACCTGATGAATCTCATCGCGGAACATCGCGCCCTTGACCTGCGCCAGATACAGGCCCAGCAGGTAGGCGGCGGTGATCTGCGCCACGAACGCCTTGGTGGATGCCACGGCAACTTCCGGACCGGCGTGTGTGTAGAGCACGGCGTCGGATTCACGCGGAATGGAGGCACCCTGAGTGTTGCAGATGGCCAGCACCTTGGACCCCTGTTCGCGCGCGTGGCGCAGGGCCATCAGCGTATCCATGGTTTCGCCGGACTGAGAAATGGCCACCACGAGCGTACGCGGGGTCAGAATCGGGTCACGGTAACGGAATTCGTGCGCGAGTTCGATTTCCACGGGGATACGCACCCAGTGTTCGATGGCGTATTTGGCTACCTGGCCGGCGTAGCTGGCGGTGCCACAGGCCACGACGATGATTTTGTCGATGGCCTTGAAGTCGTGTTCGTCGATACGCACTTCATCAAGGGTGATGTCGCCATTCGTATCGAAGCGGCCAAGCAGGGTGCGCTGCACTGCGGCAGGGTCTTCGTGGATCTCCTTGTCCATAAAGGAATCCCAGCCGCCCTTTTCGGCGGCCGAAGCATCCCAATCCACGGTGTAGGTCTTCGGGTTTTCGACCACGTTGCCATTGAAATCGGTGACGATGACCTTGTCGGCGGACACGCATACAGCCTGATCCTGGTCGACTTCCATGGCGCGCTTGGTGTAGGCCACGAATGCGGCGACGTCGGAACCGAGGAAGTTCTCCCCCTCGCCAAGGCCCACGACCAGTGGCGAATCATGGCGGGCTCCGACCACGATGTCCGGCTGGCGGCAGTCGGTGGCCAGAATGGTGAACGCGCCTTCAAGCATGCGGGCCATGCGGCGCACAGCCTTGAACAAGTCTGGCTTGCCTTCGTCCGCGATAATCTTGTCCACGATCTTGCCGAGCAGCTTAGCGGCCACCTCAGTATCGGTGGCGGAGGCGAATCGGTAGCCTTCGGCTTGCAGGTCGAGACGCAGCTGAGAGGCGTTTTCGATGATGCCGTTATGGATGATGGCCACCTTGCCGTCCATGCTGGTGTGCGGGTGGGCGTTCACGTCGCTCGGCTCGCCATTGGTGGCCCAGCGCGTGTGGCCGATGCCCACCGTGGCAAGCGGCATCGGCTTACGCTCGATGTCTTCGACCAGGTTCTTCAAACGGCCGGCCTTCTTGCGCACGACCACCTTATCCATGCCGGGCTCGGTCAGCGCCACACCGGCCGAGTCATAGCCTCGGTATTCCAGACGTTCCAGGCCTTGCAGGCAGACCTCCAAAGGCCTACCGCATGCCGTTTCAATATTTCCCGCGTATCCAACGATTCCACACATGGCTCACCAGCCTAGCGGACGATTATTGCGCAAAGCGAATCCAACCCGCCGTATTCGCGCGATCGGAGCATGCGGCGCGGGCGAAACACCCGGCGTGTCCGCCCGGCTTGGCATGGCCTACAGCACGTGCTGTAGGCGGAGCCGTAAAGTGGGGAGCCCAGTGGGCTCCCCGTAGGCGACGCCGAAGCACGACAGTGCTGAGGTAATATAACAGCCTTCCTACAGCACGTGCTGTAGGCGGAGCCGTAAAGCAGGGAGCCCAGTGGGCTCCCCGTAGGCGACGCCGAAGCACGACAGTGCTGAGGTAATATAACAGCCTTCCTACAGCACGTGCTGTAGGAAGTCCTTAAACCTAGGCTCGGTGGGGTGGTCGATGATGTCGGGGCCGCCCTGCTCCACGACCACGCCGCCGTCCATGAACACGATCTGGTCGGCGACTTCGCGGGCAAAGCCGATTTCGTGGGTCACGCACACCATGGTCATGCCTTCCTTGGCCAAGGAACGCATGACGTTGAGCACCTCGCCCACCAGTTCGGGGTCAAGGGCGGAGGTCGGCTCATCGAAGAGCATGATCTCCGGCTTCATGGCCAGAGCACGGGCAATGGCCACGCGCTGCTGCTGACCACCCGACAGCTGGGAGGGGTAATAGTCCGTGCGATCGCCCAGACCGACGCGCTGAAGCTCGGCCACGGCCAGGTCACGGGCGGCTTTCTTGGACTGGTGCTGCACGTGGATCGGGGCTTCCATCACGTTTTCCAGCGCGGTCATGTGCGGGAACAGGTTGAAGCGCTGGAACACCATGCCTAGGCGAGAGCGCTGTGCGGCGATCTCCTTATCGTCCAGGGTCTGCAGCATGTCCTGGCCGTTTTTGGTCACGTGCTTGTAGCCGATGAGTTCGCCGTCCACCTCGATGGAACCGCCGGTCAGGGTTTCCAGCTGGTTGATCAGACGCAGGAACGTGGACTTGCCGGAACCGGAGGGCCCCAGAATCACGGTCACAGTACCGGGCATAACGGTTAGATCGATGCCCTTGAGCACGTGCAGCGGCCCAAACGCCTTGTGCACCTGCACGGCCTTGACAGCAGGAATCACGGAACCGTCAGCCGCCTTGCGCACGACCGGGGCAACACTGGTGATGTCATTCGTAGTCATAATCGCGCTCCCGCCTTATGCATTCAATCCGACAAATGTGGTCTGGTTGAGCTTGTCCACGTCATCCTTCGGTTCACCGTCGGTCTTACCCGGCAATGGCGCCTGCTTGCCCTTGGTGCCCACCGGTCGGGCATCGAAGCCCTTACCGAAGTGCGCCTCGAGGCGGGACTGCACAACCATCAGAATGGAGGTGATCAGCAGGTACCAGAAGCAGGCCACGAGAAGCAGCGGAATCGGCTTGTAGATACGGTTGGCGATGGCGTTGGTGGCGAACTGCAGTTCGAGGGTGAACGGCACGGCGGTGACCAGCGAGGTGGTCTTCAGCATGCCGATGGTCTCGTTGCCGGTGGGCGGGATGATGATGCGCATGGCCTGCGGCAGCACGATGCGGCGCATGATGAGCGTGCGGTTCATGCCCAATGCCTTGGCCGCCTCGGTCTGGCCGGGGTCCACGGCTTCAAGGCCGGCACGCACGATTTCGGACAGGTAGGCGGCCTCGTTCAGAGCCAAACCAATCCATGCGGCGTTGAATGCGGTGACCACCACGTTGGAGTCGATGCTCCAGAACTCCACCGAGGTGAACGGAATGCCGAGGCTGATCTTGGGAATCAGCACGGCGAACAGACCCCAGAAAATGAGCTGCGTGTACACAGGCGTGCCGCGGAAGAACCAGATGAAGAACCAGCTGACGCCGCGCAGCACCGGATTGATGGATTTGCGCATGATGGCAAGAATCACCGACAGGATGATCGCCACGACCATGGAGATCACGGTGAGCTCCAAGGTATAGCGAATGCCTTCAAGCACGTTCTCGTTGAACAGGTACTTCCAGACGGTGGGCCAATCCAGTCGCGGATTGGTAATCAAGCCTTGAATGAGCATCGCGGCGAGCAGTACCACGATCACTGCGGCCACAATCGGGCCGGGGCGCTTGACCGGCAGCGCCTTGATGCGATTGGGGATGTTCAGCCCCTCACCGTCGACTTCTTTCTTCGCCATAATCTGGTTCCTTGGATGTGTTAGGCAGCCTGAACTGCAAGTTGCGACTAGCGTTGAACCTTAGTGCACGAATGGGGCGACTGTGTTACAAACAGTGCGCCCCATCTGGATTGCTGGGCGTCGTGTGGACCACCCTCAGTCTCGCTCCGCGAGCCAGCTCCCGCAAGCGGGAGCATTCTTGGGGTGACTATTCGACGGCCGGGTTGATTTCGGCCTTGTCCAGTGCGCCGGATTCGACGCCCCAGTGCCGGAGGATCTTGGTGTATGTGCCGTCGTCCATGAGCTTTTGCATGGCCTTCTGCACGGCTTCGGTGGTCTGGGAATCGCCCTTCTTGATGGCGATGGCGTTCGGCACTTCATCGAAGTCCTTGCCGAGCTGTTCCAGCTGACCATCGGTCTGGGCGATGGCGTAGCCGACAACCGGGGAATCGGCGAAGAAGACGTCGGCCTTACCGGTCACCACAGCGGTGGTGGCGTCGGTCTGCTGCTTGGAGGACTGGATGGTGATGTCTTTCTTGCCGTCCGCCTTGCACTGCTTGGCGGTCTTGTTGATGGCCTCTTCCTCGACGGTGCCGGTCTCGACGGCAACGTTCAGACCGCACAGGTCGTTCTCGTTGACATTCTTGGGGTTGCCTGCGGCCACTGCATAGCCCATGCCTGCGGTGAAGTAGGAGACGAAGTCGACGGATTCCATGCGCTCCTTGGTGATGGTGAAGGCGGCGATGCCCAGATCGTACTTGGAGCCGATGGCCGGAATGATCGTATCGAAGTTGGAGGAGACGATTTCGGTCTCGAGACCGAAGATGTTGCCCATGGCGCGGGCGAGATCCATGTCGTAGCCGATCTGGGTCTTGCCGTCGGCGTCGAGGAATTCGGCCGGGGCGTAGGAGGGGTTGGTGCCGATGATGAGCTTGCCGTCCCTGGTCACGGATTCAGGCAGCAGTGCGGCGATTGCATCGTCCTTCTTCACGGAGCTCACGTCGTAGCTGGTGATGGTGACCGACTTGGAGGAGCCGCCCTTATCGGAACCGGAGTCGCTCGCCTTGTCGGAGGTGCCGCAAGCCGCGGCGGAGAACAGCATGGCCACGCTCAAGGCGGCGGCCGCAATGGTCTTCAGCTGGTTGAACTGCATGATCTCTCTTCTTCTCTGTGGAGCCGCCCTATAGCGGCTATCAATGATCAGGTATAAATATACATTATAGCGTATACATATACGAATGCTCCCGCTGGGAGGCCGTCGCATAAGAACACAACTGCTGGTGGCTGCTATGTTACAGACCACCCTCAGTCGCCTTCGGCGACAGCTCCCGCCAGCGGGAGCGAACAGGGATACCTGGCAATCAGGCGGCGTCGGCCGGGTTGATCTCAGCCTTGTCGATGGCACCGGAGCCAACACCCCAAGTGTCGAGGATCTTCTTGTAGGTGCCGTCGTCCATCAGCTTTTGTATGGCCCTCTGCACGGCTTCGGCGGTCTTGGAATCGCCCTTCTTGACGGCCACGGCCTCAGGGGTCACACCAACGTCCTCGCCGAGGGCCTCGAGCGTATCACTGGTCTGCTTGATGGCGTAGCCGGCAACCGGCGTATCGGCGTAGAAGATATCAGCCTTACCGGAAGCCACGGCGGTAGTCACATCGGTCTGCAGCTTGGAGGACTGGATGTCGATGGCATCCTTACCGTCCGCCTTGCACTGCTCGTTATCCTTGTTGACTTCCTCTTCCTGGGTGGTACCGGTCTGCACAGCCACCTTCACGCCGCACAGGTTCGAGGAGTCGACCTTGTTCGGGTTGCCCTTCTGCACCACGAACGTGGAACCGGCCTTGAAGTAGGTCACGAAGTCCACAGCCTCCATGCGTTCCTTGGTCACGGTGAAGGAGGAGATGCCGATGTCGTACTTGGAGCCGACGGACGGGATAATCGAATCGAACGTGGAGGAGACGGTGTTTTCCTTCAGTCCGAACACTGCGGCCAGCGCCTTGGACAGGTCGACGTCGAAGCCAACCGGGGTCTTGCCGTCTTCGGCCAGGAATTCGGCCGGAGCGTAAGAGGTATCGGTGCCGACGGTCAGCGTGCCGTCGCTGGTGACGGAATCAGGCAGCAGTGCGGCGATCTCGTCGTCCTTCTGGATGTTGCTGGTGTCGAAGCCTTGAATCGAAGTGCTGGACGAGTCCTTGGATGAATCGCCGCTCTTGGATGCGGTGTCGGTACCGTCAGTCGTGCCACAGGCCGCCACGGCGATCAGCATGGCCGCGCTCAGGGCGGCGGCCGCAGCGGATTGTATTCCCTTGCTTAGAGACATTGGATTTCCTCTCTCCGGATAGTCAGCTGGGCGGGTATGTTTCCCAGATGGTTCCAGAGCGTAGGAGTGCAATGCTACGGAAGCGTTAATCGTGGGCGAAATGACCCACAACGCGGACATCCTACCCTTGGCTCCCCTCCGGAGGGGAGCCAAGAGGCGGGACTAGTGGCGCATGTTGGCGTAGCGCATGGCGCGTAGGGCTTCGCGCTTGTCCTGCTCTTCGCGCAGGGCCTGGCGTTTGTCGAATTCCTTCTTGCCTCGGGCCAGTGCGATCTCCGCCTTGACGCGACCGTCCTTGAAGTACAGGCTCAGCGGCACAATCGTGTATCCCTTGGCCTCGATGCCGCGGGCGAGCTTGGTGATCTGCAGTCGGTGCAGCAGCAGCTTGCGCTTGCGCTTGGGCGCATGGTTGTTCCATGTGCCGTTCAGGTATTCGGGGATGTTCGCGCCCTCCAGCCACATCTCGCCACGGCGGTCGATGGAGATGAACGCCTCGGACAGCGATGCGCGGCCTTCGCGCAACGACTTGACCTCGGTGCCGGTCAGGGCCAGCCCTGCCTCGTACTTGTCTTCGATGGCATAGTCATGCCGGGCCTTCTTGTTCTGGACGATGAGTTTCTCACCGGTTTCCTTGGGCATGTCTCCTCCTTTCGTGGGCAATAACTCGTGAGTAGCAACTCGTGGGTAGCAACTCGTGGGTAGCAACGCAACATCCGACGATATCACGGACCGGCATCGAATACGAAAAAGGGTTCCTCTTCAAGAGGAACCCTTCAACCGTATATATCGGCCGAACCAACCGGTCAGTGGACGAACCAGTACTGACCCAAATTGGTCAAGGTGCGGTTGTGCATGTTCCACGGACCACCCCAGTTCATTTCGGAGATCTGGAATGTGCCGTCGCCATACACGGCTTCGACTACGGCAACATGGCCATAGGTACCGTCGGCACCATCCTGACCAGGCAGGAAGGAGAGCGCGGCGCCGACCTGAGGGTTGTGGTCCACGCGCAAGCCGTACGAGGGGGCGCTGCGCCACCAGTCGCCGCCATTGCCGAGATAGGACGGCGTGCCAATGCCCATCTGCCTACGGCGTTCATACGCCCAGTACGTGCACTGGCCGGCGGCATAGGCGTTGCCGTAATCACCGTTCGACGTGCCTTGGCCGCCGACGCTGGGGGCGGGGGCGGGAGCGGGGGCGGGCACCGGAGCCGGAGCCGGAGCCGGAGCGGGCGCCGGAGCGGGGGTCACCGGAGTGGACGGCGTGCCGCCCTGGTTACCGGTATCCACCCGGTTGGCGGCGTCCTGCTGCTCCTTCTGGAACTGACGATTGTAGGAATCGACCTGGGAAGCGATCAGTACGGTCTGGGCCGCCTGCTTGGCGGATTGGGAATCCAGACTGTCGACCATGGAGGACAGTTCGTTGCGCCGCGTCTCACCCTCCTGGCGTAGCTTGTCCAAAGCGTCACGTTCGCTTTGCGCGGTTTCGGCGGCGGTCTGCGCGGAAGCGGCCTTCTCATCGGACTGGGTCTTGAGCACAGCAATCTGCTTTTCGATGGCCGCCAGACGTTCGCCACGGTTCTTCGACGTGCTCAGTGAGGTCGCGGCGGAGGAAGCCGCATTCGCCTCGTTGCGGGACAACGCGTCCCGGGACTGCATGGAGTTGACGAAGTCCTGTGTGCTGGTGGCACCCGTCACCACGCTCATCACGTCGGAAGCATTCGAGCCGTGCATCTCGTCACGGGCCAGCTGGGCCACGGCGGCGTGCGCGTCATCGTAGTCCTTGCCGGTCTGCTTGATCTGCTCCTCGAGCGTCTCCTTGTCTTTCTGCGCGGCGGAAAGACGTTTGGATGCGGCGTCGGCCTCGTCCTGAGCGGTGGCGGCATCCTCGTTGGCCTGCGTGACCTTGTTCTGGGCGGCGACAATCTTGTTGTTCGTCAAATCATCCAGCTCAAGTACCTTATCCGCCAGTTCCTGGCTGGCACCGGCCAACTGCTGCTTGAGTTCGGCCTCGCGCTGTACCGACGCGGTGTGCTGGTTCTGCGCAGTAATCAGGTCGGAATAGGTGTCTGCCTGGGCAGGCTGTGCCGAGCTGAACGCCAGACCTCCCACACAGGCTGCGGCGGCCACCAATGCCGCCAGTGCGGGCTTGATCACACGTACATTCGTCATATGTGAATAGTCCTTTCGCTCACTTAAGCCAATACCATAACATGTGAACCTGAGAGGCTTGCACACGATATCATCACATTTCTTGCGGGTAAGCCGGTCGCGTTACGCCCTCAAATAACGCCGCAACGAGATGGTTGAAGCGATGATGGACAGCAGTATCGCGCCCACAACCAGGAACGGCGATATCACCAGTACCGTGAACTGATTCACATAAGGAATCCAGGTAATGGATTTCGCCAGCCAGCCGGTGATGAACACATTCACAATGGCCGAAAGCATCAGGCACGAGAGCACCGAGCCGATCAGCGAGGCGATGGCGCCCTCCAGAATGAACGGCAGACGAATCGTCCAGTTCGAGGCACCCACGTACCTCATGATTTCGGTTTCGGTTCGTCTGGATGCGGCGGACATGCGAATGGTGGTTCCGGTCAGCAGGATGGCGACCACCACCATCACGCCGGCGAGCACGGCCGTAACCGCCGTGGCTCGGTTGAGCACGGCGAACACCGGGTCGAAGATCTGGCGCTGGTCGGTGACGTCCTCCACGCCCTCCTTGCTGGAGAGCACTTCGGAGACCACCTGATATTTGGTCGGATCCTTCAGCTTGAGCCAGAGGGAGTCCTGCATATCGTCCGCGGTCAGCGTACGGCCTTGGAATTCGCCATTCGGGTACTGCTTGGTGAATGTGTTGTCGTAGAAGTCCTGCTTGCTGACGTAGTCAATGTTGGAGACCACGTCGTTGAGTTCGTCGCGAATGGTTTTCTGCAGTGCCGTGATCTCATTGGCTGAGGGCGATTTGCCGGAAGCGCAGTTCGCGGATTGGCTGGTGCCGTCGGGGCATAGCCATACCACGACCTCGACCTTGTCGTACCAGTCGCCCTTGGCTTTGGTGATCTGCGCCTGAGTAAGCACCGAAGCGCCGATGAACAGGAACGAGATGAAGGTGACCAGCGTCAGAGACAGCAGCATCGACAGGTTACGGGTGAGGTTGGCCCACGTTTCGGACAGAATGAATCGTGCTCGCATGATGATCCCCCTTACTCCTTAGCGCCCTCAGCGGGTTGATCGTCGGATGTTTGGTCTGCGGCGGACTGCTCGCCGGCGGACTGCTCGTTGGCCGGCGGTGCGGGCGGTTCCGGCGGTTCCGGCGGGGCGGGCAGTTCCGGCGGGGCGGGCAGTTCCGGCGGGGAGGGCAGTTCCGGCGGGGCCGGCGGCTCGGCGGCGGATGACACGGACGTATCGGCAACCGCGGCGGTCTCGCCGGACTCGTCCTTGAACGGGTCGAACGCCTGGGTGCTTTCCAGGGCGGCGGCCTGCTCGTCCAGCGGAATGCCCTTGCCCCAGGTCAGCGTGTTTTCCAGCGGCGCAAACGTCTCGCCATAGCGGCCGGTGCGGCCGGAATGCACGGAATTGGCCAAACGGGCGATGCCTTCGGACGGCTCGTCACCGCCCTCGATGGCCTTGGTCGCCGCCGCCAGCACATGATGGGCGGTGTCGGACTTGGCTTCGACTTCGGCATCCGGGAAGAACAGGGCGGAATCATAGGATCCATGAGCCTCGTCACGCACGATCTTGCCATTGTGCAGTTCGACCACGCGCTTGCGCATCGAGTTGACGATCTCTTCGTTATGCGTGGCCATGACGATGGTGGTGCCGGTGCGGTTGATGGCGTCCAGCACTTCCATGATGCCCAGCGAAGTGGTCGGGTCGAGGTTGCCGGTGGGCTCGTCGGCCAGCAGAATCTGCGGGTGATTCACGTAGGCGCGGGCGATGGCCACACGCTGCTGCTCGCCACCGGAGAGCTCATGCGGGTAGTTCTTTTCCTTGCCGGTGAGCCCCACGGTATACAACACTTTGGGCACCAACGATTTGATGGTGGACCGCCGCGTGCCGATCACCTCAAGGGCGAACGCCACGTTCTCCCATACGGTTTTGTTATTGAGCAGCTTGTAATCCTGGAACACGAAGCCCAGCGAACGGCGGTACTGCGGCACTTGACGGTTGGTGATGCGCCGCAGGTCGTTGCCGGCCACGCGAATCTCGCCGCTGGTGGCCTCCTCCTCGCGCAACAGCAGGCTCAAGAGCGTGGTCTTGCCGGAGCCGGACGCACCCACAAGGAACACGAAATCACCGCGCTCGATATCGAGGTTGATGTCGTCAAGCGCCGGTCGGGTGCCTTTGGGATAGATCTTGGACACATTGTCCAGTGAGATCAGTGCCATAGTGCTATTTACTCCTCGGTTTCGGCGGCGCGGCGCTGTTCATGGCGCCAGCGGATGCCGGCCTCGATGAACGCGTTGATGTCGCCGTCGAACACGGCCTGGGTCTGGCTGGTTTCGTAGCCGGTGCGCAGGTCCTTGACCATCTGGTAGGGGTGCAGCACGTAGGAGCGCATCTGATCGCCCCAGCTGGCCTTGATGTCGCCGGCGAGCTCCTTCTTCTTCTTGGCCTCCTCCTCGTGGCGCAGCACGAGCAGTCGGGACTGGAGCACGGCCATGGCGGAGGCACGGTTCTGAATCTGCGAACGCTCATCCTGCATGGTCACCACGATGCCGGTGGGAAGGTGGGTGATGCGCACGGCCGAGTACGTGGTGTTCACGCCCTGGCCGCCGGGGCCGGAGGAGCAGTAGGTGTCCACGCGGATGTCCGTATCCGGAATGTCGATGTGATCGGTGGCCTCGACCAGCGGTACCACTTCCACGGCGGCGAAGCTGGTCTGGCGGCGGCCCTGGTTGTCGAACGGGGAGATGCGCACCAGACGGTGGGTGCCGCCCTCCACGGACAGTCGACCGTAAGCGTAGGGGGCGTCCACCTGGAAGGTGGCGGACTTGATGCCCGCCTCTTCGGCGTAGGAGGTGTCCATGACCTTGGCCTTGAAGCCGTTACGCTCGCAGTAGCGCAGGTACATGCGCAACAGCATCTGCGCGAAGTCGGCCGCGTCGACGCCGCCGGCACCGGAGCGGATGGTCACCACGGCGGAACGTTCGTCGTATTCGCCATCGAGCAGGGTCTGAATCTCCATCTGGTCGAGATCCTTCTGAATCTCGCCGATTTCGCTTTGCGCCTCGTCCAGAGAGTCCTGGTCGCCTTCCTCGTGGCCGAGTTCGACGAGCGTTTCCACATCGTCGATGCGCTGGGAGGCGGAGTTCAGACGCTTCAGCTGCGATTCCGCGGCGGACAGCCGGCTGGTGATCTTCTGGGCGTTTTCCGGATCATCCCACAGGCCCGGGGCTGCGGCCTGCGTTTCAAGATCCTTGATATCGGCCTTGAGCCGGTCGACGTCCAGCGCCTTGGCGATGGATTCGTATTTGGCGCGGGCTTCGCCGATCGTCTGGGTAAAGTCAAATTCTGCCATCGTGGTTTACCTTACTGTTGGTTCTTTGAGATTCCTTGGGAAGTCACGTCCTTGTTGACAGCCTTCGCACATTCCTCTGGCGTTGGCGGGCACTGCCGCGCCACACACGCATCCGCCTGCAATCCATGCTGCCAGAAGGTTCCGGGCCTGCCTTGCCGATAGCCGGCCGGGCGACCTCACGAATCCCTCGCATCAGACGTGTTCAACTGCGGGCACGAATATGCGAAGGCAACGTCAAAGCCCCGCGTAGATCGCCGGGATGACCAGGGAGCCGAGCATGGCCACAGCTATGACGACGCACACCACACGCACGATGGTGCGGCGGCGGCTCTCACGCTGCTGTCGGCTGTCCTGATAGTCACTCACGAGGCCAATAGTATACTCACCGCTTACGACTACAAACCGACACAATCCGTTCACGGCGTAAACGACTATTCAGATACCGATGCAAATCCGCACGACCGCCACGCACGCACGAGATGTTTTTTAACTTGACAAATCAGTACGCGGGCTTCACCGCACGTATGTCACACCATGTTTAGGACTCAAAAAGGTGTGTTTACCCCAAATATCAAACCTTATAAATGTGCAATCTAGCGATATGCTAAAACCTTAGAAACGTGCAATCAAGGAGTGTTGATGTTCCGGAGGAAGGCGTACGACAGACTACTGGCATGGAAGGGAGCTGATGACAGGACCGCCATGCTAATCGAGGGTGCCCGCCGCGTGGGCAAGTCCACAGTCGCCGAAGAGTTCGCCAAGAACGAATACGAGTCATATGCCCTTATTGATTTCACGCGAGTGGACGCCGAGTTCAAACAGACGTTCCTGGACCTACGCAACGACCTCGACGGCCTGTTCCTGTACCTGAGCGCGTGCGCGCAGTGTTCGACGCGATTCCCGGACAGCTGGCGAAGCACGAGAAGAAACTGGTCTACACCCAGGTCGAGGAGGGGTCACGCTCACGTGACTTCATGACGGCCTTTGCATGGATGCGCGAGGCCGCGACTGTCAACCTGTGCACGCTGGCCGAGGACCCGTCGCGGGGATTAGCACTCAGCGCCGACGACACGGTCGTGAAATGCTATATGGCCGACACCGGCCTGCTGTCTACCATGGCGTTCTCCGCGGACGGCCCGTCGCTGCCGGATGTGTACCGTCAGGTGCTGCTGGGTGCCGACGGCGTGAACGAGGGCATGCTCGCCGAGAACGCGGTCGCCCAGCAGCTGGCCGCGGCCGGCCATGACCTGTATTTCTATGCGAAGTCGTCCAACGTGCGTGAAGAGCGCATGGAGATCGATTTCCTGATCGTGCGCCCGTACCCGGACGCCGCGATGAAACCGCGGATCAGCCCCATCGAGGTCAAGTCCGGCAAACGATACTCGACGATATCCCTCGACAAGTTCCGCGCGAAGTTCGCCAGCAGAACGGGAGAGGAATACGTGCTCCACCCACGCCCCATGGCGAAGAAAGACCATCGCCGTTTGCTTCCCCTGTACATGTCGTTCTGTCTGTAACTGCTGCTCCACATGTTCAGCGAGAACGGCAGGACTTGCCGCCGACGCCAGCCCTGCCGGCGGGCCCCCACGGCCCTTTCCCTTGCGCTTTCAGCGCCGCCAGATGGTGTTTCATGGCCACCAGCATGATGTGCGAATCCTCAAGGCCCAAGTGGCGTTCGTTGTGGGCGGAATCAAGCGCACCCTGACGTTTGGCGTAGGCGTCGAGCGTGTTGTCTCCGTAAGGATGCTCGTTGGTGGGCACCGCGCCGGGGTCCCACTGCCGGCTCATCGGCAGGGTATCGATGATGGTGATGCGCCCGGCACGGTAGCTTTCCGCATATCCGGCGACGTTCAGCATGAACCAGCTATGTTCGAAGGTGGCGTTATGCGCCACGTACGGCTGCTGGGTAAGCCGCGCGAGCAGGCCGGCCTGGGCTTGGGGCCATTCGTCGAAGAGTCGGTACCCGGCCTCGCTGCTGCGGCCGCGTACATCGATGCCGGTGAGTTTGGCGATGAGGGCGTTGCCGAGCGCCGCGTTTTCCGGCGGCACGCCAAAAGCGAGACGAGACTGGCCGTAGGCGTCGCCGGCGGCATAATAGCCCTGCTCATAGGCGTATGTCTCGGGTTCGCCGGCCGGGCGCGGACTGGCCATGTTCATGAATTCGAAGCCGACGTCGATGATGTAGTCACGCGCCGGATCGATGCCGGTGGTTTCGATGTCGATGCCCATCACCGCGTCCACGTCGCGGCCGGGCAGATAGGCGTCGCGCCAGTCGGGCTTGGGATGGTGTCCGGTAGCGTTGCCAGACGCGGCGGCGCCACCCGGCAGAGCGGCACCACCCGGCGAAGTCGCGCCGGAGAGATTGGCGCGGGCCATCGCCGCATCGCCCGCACGCTTCTGGAAGCGCTGGGCCTTACGCCGTTTGGCGCGTGCGTCAAGAATCGCCTCCGTACGATCTTGGATATCGTCCAAGGCGACTGTTGTGGGGAACTTGACATCGCTGTTTTCGGCGGCAGTATTTCCGGCAGATGCGCCACCGGCTTCGCCGCTCAGATCCAGCATGCCTTGGTCATCGTTCGACGGGCCGCTGCCGGAGTACGGCTTGAGCACGGCAATGGTGGCCCTCCCCCGCCGTTCGCGACTGACCGCCCATAGGTGTTGCTGTTCGCCCAGATGCAACATCGTGTTGATGTTGTCGTTGAGCCGGCGATTGGCGTAGGCGAGCGCACGAGGCAGACGATAGGAGCCGATGAGCCGGTCGAAATCGGTCATGAATGCGCTGTTGCATTGGGCGATGATCGATTCCAGACGCTCGCGTGTGGCGTAGTCGGCCTTCAATGCGTCGTGGATGGACCGTGGGGTGGATTCCGGTATCGTGCCGACGCCATGCGCCAGGTCCAGAGAACGCACCCAGTCCCAGTCGATGGTGGTGCCATCGGCGTCCTTGGGCATGGACGCCGCCCATTGGGGAATGTCTCCCTTGGCGGCGTCGAACCATGCGCGGTCGGTCATAGTGCGAAACCGAGCTCTTCAGCGGCCTCGGTGGGCACCGGGTCGTCGCACCAATAGTCCTCGAGGTTCTCGTTGGTGGTCAGCGAACGGATTTCGGCGCGATCGATATACAGCTCGCCGCTCAAATGATCGGTTTCGTGCTGGAAGATGCGTGCGGGCCAGCCATGCAGCGGCTCGCTGTGGTGTTTGCCGTCTTCATCATCCCATTCGGCGGTGATGTCGAGCCAACGCTTGCGCACGGCTTGGTATCCGTCGAAGCTCAGGCAGCCTTCGTAGAACGAGGCGGTTTTGTCGCTGGTGGGTTTGTAGCTCGGATTGATGATCACGTGGAAGGGGAATTCCGCGATTTCGCGCGGATCATCCTCGTCGTCGCGCACGTGGTCTTCGACCACGGCGAGCGCGAGTCCCAAGCCGATCTGGGTGGCGGCGAGCCCCACGCCGGGTGCCTCCAGCATGGTGGTGTGCATCGTATCGATGAGTTTGGCGAGCGTACGCTTGGAAAGCTGGCCATTGTAGGCCACTGTCCGTTGGCGCAACACCGGTTCGCCGGCCTGCACGATGGGCAGAATCTTCTCCTTGCCGCCGGTTTTGATGAGTTGTTCGACGTCACGGTTGAGTTCGAGGTCGACTTTGGCGTTCTTTCCAAACATTGTGGTTCCTTAGGGAAGGGTGTTACAGCGCGAGTTCTTCGGCGACGATCTTGGCGAGGCGGGTGCAGACTTCGTCGGCGTAGGCCTGGGTGGCGGCCTCGGCCATCACGCGCACGAGCGGTTCGGTGCCGGAGGGGCGCAGCAGCACACGGCCGGTGTCTCCCAACAGTTCCTCCTCGCGGGCCACGGCATCCTGGATGCGCTTGTTGGTGGCGGCGGCTTTCTTGTCCACGTTCGGCACGTTGATGAGGGTCTGCGGCAGCTGTGGGAAGTCGGCGGCGAGCTCCTTCAGGCTCTTGCCGGACTTGACGACCTCGTTGCACAGGGTCAGTGCGGTCAGGGTGCCGTCGCCGGTGGTGGCGAATTCGCGGTTGATCACGTGGCCGGACTGCTCGCCGCCGAGCGAGTAATCGCCCTTGAGCATCTCCTCAAGCACGTAACGATCGCCCACGGCGGTTTCCACGGTCTTGATGCCCATGTCTTTCAGGGCGAGCTTCAGACCGAGGTTGCTCATCACGGTGACCACGAGGGTGTCGTGGTTGAGCTTGCCTTCGCGCTGCTTGGCGCGGGCCAGAATGCCCATGATCTGGTCGCCGTTGATCATGTTGCCGTCTTCGTCCACGGCGAGGCAACGATCGGCGTCACCGTCGAAGGCCACGCCCATCACGGCGTCGGTGGCCTTGACCATGGCCTGCAGCTGCTCGGGGTGGGTGGAACCGGCGTTCTTGTTGATGTTGTAGCCGTCCGGCGAGGCGTTGATCACGATTACATCCGCACCGGCACGGCGCAGGGCTTCGGGAGCCACCACGGAAGTGGCGCCGTTGGCGCAGTCGGCCACGATCTTCAGGCCCTTGAGCGGCTTGGGCTGGGTTTTGTCATCGTTCAGCGGAGCGATGGTGGCCACCAGATGATCGATGTACAGGTTGGTGGCGGTGGTCTGGTCGTGGCTCACGCGGCCCACGCCGGCACCGGTCGGGCGGTCCCAGTCCTGGCCGAGCACGGCCTCGATCTCATCCTCCTTCTGGTCGGGCAGCTTGAAGCCGCCGCGTGCGAAGAACTTGATGCCGTTGTCGGGCATCGGGTTGTGGGAGGCGGAGATCACGGCACCCATCTCAACGTTGAGCACGGAGGTCAGGTAGGCCACGCCCGGAGTGGGGATGATGCCGGCGTCAATCACGTCGAAGCCGCCGGCAGACATGCCCGCGGACAGGGCGGAAGCCAGAAAATCACCGGACACACGGGTGTCACGGCCCACGAGCGCGCGGCGGCGCCCCTCAGGCTGATCGTCTTGGGTGCCGGCGTCGCCGAGCACACGCACGGCGGCATCGCCCAAATCCAACGCCAGACGTGCGGTCAAATCCCTATTGGCCAGTCCTCGAACACCATCGGTTCCAAACATCTTCGGCATATGAAGTTCCACTCCTTGTATCGCGTTACCCGCACCATCGTAGTCGTTGTGCTCCACCCTAGGACCCGACTCGGCAAAAAACCGCCACGGAATCTGCGCTGGGGATCCATCAACGAAGCAAATCATCGGATCAACCGAGGAAACACCCCACTGAACGACCACCAGCGAAGCAAACCCTCGAGCCAGTCGAGAATTCACCCCACTCACAGTCCCCAGCGAAGCAAACCTTCGAACTAGCCGAAGATTCGCCCCGCTCACAACCCCCTCAGCGAAGCAAAACCTCGAACTAATCGAAGATGCACCCCGCTGAGCAGTCACCAGCAAAGCAAAACCTCGACCAAGCCGAGGAAACACCTCACTGAACGGCCCTCAGCGAAGCAAAACATCGAGCTAACCGAGGGGCCGCCCCGCTGAGCAGCATGGTGTGCAATGCCGTGAATCTGTCATCATCGCCAACAGCCACCTCCCCGATAGTGGCCAATGCCTGTGCTCTAGTCAGCACTCCCATTTCTCGCAGCACATCAATGTATGGCACGAATCAATAGGTTTTGAGCCCCAGATCGATGGTGAGAATGATGCCGGCGATTACGGCGGCGGCGCGCATGATGTTTGCGGGAATCTTGCGGGTGATGGGCGGGGCGATGTACCCGCCGATGAAGCAGCCGATGCACAGCATGATGGCGGCCGGCCAATCGACCGCGCCTTGGATGATGAATACCACTGAGGCGCTGATGTTCGCGCCTGTGCCGATCAGGGTTTTCAATGCATTGATCTTGTGGAATGGGCCGATTTTGGCGGCATCAAGCACGGCGAGAGCCAGGGTGCCGGCGCCCGCGCCGAAGTAGCCGGAGTAGATGGCGACTGCCACCACGCCCAGCCATACCCACCAGGAATCCCGGCTCATGGGCTGCACGAGTTGTTCCGGCGGGCGGTGAGGTGCGGTAGGGGTGGTTGCGCGCTTGGCGGCATCGGTGGCTTCGATGTGCTTGAGTTGCGCGGTGGCATCCGCGGCGGCTTGCCTGGCCTGCATGCGGCCGCGCGGATTGATGGCGATGATCAGCGAGCTCAGCAAAATCAGCACTGGTGCGGCGAATTCAAAGACACTCGGGTCGAGTTTGAGCAACAGAAACGCACCGGCCACCCCGCCGAACGCGCCGATGACCACATACGTAATGGAGCGTACCGCTTGGCCTTTGAGTTCTTTGCGCGCGCCCATCACGCCACCGATGCCCGTGCCGACCACGCCAACGGTGTTAGAAGCGTTTGCCAATACAGGCGGAATGCCGAACGCGAGCAAGGCCGGGTATGAGACCAGTGACGATGCGCCTACCGCATAGCCCACGAATCCTGCGCCGATTCCGGCCAACAGAATCAGTAGTAATGAAGTTATGGAAAAGCCCGCAATCATTCCCCGTATCCTTGTCGCTCATCGACCAGCACATTGCCGGCCTTGAGCGAGAATACGCTGTTGAGGATTGGTCGCGGGTTTTATGTTGGAATGTGGACGCAGCTTCTCGCGGAAGCGACTCCCCTCAGTCGCCTGAGGCGACAGCCCCCGCCCGAGGGGAGCCAGAAGGAAATCAGAGCGCTTCGTTGTATTCACGAACCTTGAGGGTGCGGTGGGAGGAGGCCACGTTTTCGATGATCAGACGCCTCAGGGCGTTGTCCGCGTCGCCATGCTGGTCCAGCCATGCGTCACCGAGCCGGACCAGCGTGGCGGGGTCGGCGTGGTCCGGGTACAGGCCGTTGAGCAGGGCCTCGGCCATGTGGTAGGTCTTGTTCGCCCAGATCCAGTCGACGGCCTCGAAATACCGGGCGGCGAACGGCTCGGCCAGATCGTGGCGCGGGGTGGCGGAGAAGCCTCCGGCCACGGCCTCGAGCTGGGAGTTGGTCAGCTCGTCGTTGTGGAGCGCCTGATCCCAAGCCCATTCCTTGGCCTCAGCGGTGGCCATGGAGGCGCGGGCGCCGTAGGCGAACTCGCGGTTTTCCGTGGTCTCCTTCTTGGCGAGCTGCGCGTCCACGTCGTCGTTGGTCATCTCATTGACGGAGGTGAGCGCTTGGACGATGGTCCACGTGAAGTTGTTGTCGATTTCGAGGCCTTCAAGACGCACGGTGCCGTCCAGCAGACCGTGTGCGTTGGCGGCGAATGCGGCGTCGCCCTCCTCGCCGTAGCCCAGGTAGGCGGTGGCGAGCTGGAACTGGGTGTCCGAGCCGGCTTCGGCGGCGTTGGCCAAGGTCCACAGTTCGGCGGCCACGTGGCGCAGCACGTCGTCGCGGCGGGCGGGTGCCACGTAGTGGTGGGCGGTGGTGCTCATGCAGGCCAGCGCGTAGCGGAAGGTGGTGGACTCGGTTTCGGTGGACAGCAGGCGCAGGGTCATGTCCACGAAACGCTCGGCCGGGAACTCGCCGTCACGGGTCATATCCCAGAAAGCGAGCCAGGTCACGGCGCGGGCCAGGGCATCGTCGAAACGATGCAGGTTGGCTTCGGCGAATGCCTGGGATTCGGCGTCGAAACGGATCTTGGTGTAGGTCAGGTCATCGTCGTTGACCAGCACGAATGCCGGGCGTGGCTTGCCTGCCGCGGCCTCGACGATGGTGGTTTCGCCATCCACGTCGAGTTCGAACTGCTCGGTGCGCACGATCTTGCCGGTTGCGGCGTCTTCATTGTAGAAGCCGACGGCCAGACGGTGCGGGCGCAGCACCGGGTGTTCGGCCGGCGCGCTCTGGGTGAGCTTCAGTTCGGCGATGGTGCCGTCCGCGTTTACGGTCAGGTCGGTGGCGATCGTGTTGATGCCGGATTCCTCCAGCCACTTGGCGCTCCAGGCCTTGAGATCGCGGCCGGAGGTCTTCTCCAGTTCGCTCAGCAGGTCGGCCAGGGTGGCGTTGGAGTAGGCGTGGCGGTTCAGGTAATTGTGGATACCTTCGAAGAACTGCGTGCGGCCCACATAGAATGCCAGCTGCTTCAGCACGGAGGCGCCCTTGGCGTAGGTGATACCGTCGAAGTTGACATAGGTGTCGTTGAGGTCGTTGATCGGGGCGACGATCGGGTGCGTGGTGGGCAGCTGATCCTGGCGCAACGCCCAGCTCTTCTCGCCGGAGCAGAAGGTGGCCCAGGCGTCGTGCCATTCGGTGGCCTCGGCGGTGGCGAGCGTGGAGGTGAATTCGGCGAAGGACTCGTTGAGCCACAGGTCGTTCCACCACTTCATGGTCACGTAGTCGCCGAACCACATGTGCGCGAGCTCGTGCAGCACGGTCACCACGCGGCGCTCGGCCAGCGCGTCGGTCACCTTGGATTCGAACACGTAGGAGTCGCGGATGGTGACCATGCCGATGTTCTCCATGGCGCCCGCGTTGTATTCGGGAACGTAGATCTGGTCGAACTTGGCGTACGGGTAGGGCACGCCCCAGGTCTTGGCGTAGAACGCGAAGCCCTTCTTGGTGATGTCGAACAGGTAGTCGACGTCCTTCGCGAAGGCCTTGGCCAACGACTGGCGGCAGTACTGGGCCATCGGCACGACGCGGCCGTCCTCGTTGTGGTATTCGGTGTGCCATTCGGCGTACGGGCCGGCGCAGATGGCGGTCAGGTAGGAGCTCATCACCGGGGTCGGCTCGAAGTTCCACAGGCGGGTGCTTTCGTTCGGCTTGTCGCCGAGGGTGCCGTCAAGGGTCGTGCGCGAATCGTCCTCGATGGAGGCGACCGGCATGTTGGAGGTGACGATCCAGCTGGCGGGGGCGAGCACCTTGAAGTCGAACGTGGCCTTCAGGTCAGGCTGGTCGAACACGGCGTAGACGCGGCGAGCGTCCGGCACCTCGAACTGGGAGTACAGGTAGACGTTGCCATCGGACGGGTCGACCGAGCGGTGCAGGCCCTCGCCGGTGTTGGAGTAACGGCACTTGGCTTCGACGGTGACCTCGTTCTTCTCCTTGAGGTCGGTCAGTTCGATGCGGTTGTCTTGGAAGGCCACGGCCGGGTCCAGGGGCGTGCCGTTGAGGTCGATGGAGGTCACTTCGTCGGCGATCAGGTCGAGGAAGGTCGACGAACCAGGCTTCGCGTTGAAGCAGATGAGCGACTTGGAACCGAAGTTCTTCGCGCCGACCGTCAGGTCAAGGTCGACGTGATAGTGAATCGGCGCTTCGATAACGGCCTTACGTTCTTCGGCTTCAATACGAGTGAGATTAGAACCGGGCATGACTTCAATTACTCCTTACGGTCGTCCCTGGATAATCCGGACTACTTGGTTTCTACGGTTTCGACGTCCTGGGCGATGTCGGCCACGACGGGCACGATCATCGGCTTGCGGTGCAGCTGGCGTGCAACCCAGCTGCCGAGCGTGCGGCGCATGGTCTGCTGCAGCTTGTAGGTGTCGCGCGTACCCTGCATCATCTGGTCGTTGAGCTGTTCGACGATCTGGTGACGGACCTTGTCGAACTCGCTTTCGTCCTCGGCCACGGCGTTCAGGTAGATCTTCGGGCCGGTGACGACCTCCTGGTTGTCGGTGTCGACCACCACGAACGCGGAGACGAAGCCCTCGGTGCCGAGAATGCGGCGCTTTTCCAGCTCCTCGTCGGTCAGCTCGCCGACGGAATCGCCATCGACGTACACGTAGCCGCACGGCACGGAGCCGACGACCGCGGCCTTGCCGTGGTACAGGTCGACCACATCGCCGTCTTCGGCCAAGACCACGTTCTGCGGGTCCACGCCGGTCTTGACGGCGATCAGGCCGTTGGCCACCAGGTGGCGGTTCTCGCCGTGGATGGGCATGGCACACTTGGGCTTGACGATGTTGTACATGTACAGCAGCTCGCCCTCGTTGCAGTGACCAGACACGTGCACGGCCGCGTTGTCGCGGTTGACGACCTTGGCGCCGAGCTGCACGAGCTTGTTGATCACCTTGTAGACGCCGTGCTCGTTGCCCGGGATCAGGGAGCTGGCGAGGATCACGGTGTCGAACTCGTTGATGTGGATGTCGCGGTGGTTGCCGTCGGCGATGCGGCCGAGTGCGGCCATCGGCTCGCCTTGGGAGCCGGTGCACATGAAGACGAGCTTGTCGTCCTGGATGTCGTTGGCCTGCCTCAGGTCCACGACGGTGCCTTCGGGGATGTGCAGGTAGCCGAGATCGGCGGCGATGGACATGTTGCGCACCATCGAACGGCCGACGAACACGACCTTGCGGCCGTACTTGTGGGCGGCGTCCACCACCTGCTGCACACGGTGCACGTGGGAGGAGAAGCTGGCGACGATGATCTTGCGGGTGGCCTGGGCGAACGCTTGGTCAAGGGCCGGGCCGATGGAGGTCTCGGGTTTGACGAAGCCGGGCACCTCGGCGTTGGTGGAGTCCATCATCAGCAGGTCCACGCCCTTTTCGCCGATCTTGCCGAATTCGACGAGGTCGGTGATGCGGTGGTCGAGCGGCAGCTGGTCGAGCTTGATATCGCCCGTGTCGATCAGGGAGCCGGCCGGGGTCTTGACATAGACGGCCAGGGCGTCCGGGATGGAGTGGGTGACGTTGACGAATTCGAGGTCGAAAGGGCCCACCTTGAGCTTCTCACGGCCGGCAACCTCAACCTTGGTGGGGTTCTGGTGGTGTTCCTTGCACTTGGCGTCCACGAAGGCGAGGGTCAGCTTGGAGCCGATCAGCGGGATGTCCGGGCGCAGCTTGAGCAGGTAGGGCACGCCGCCGATGTGGTCCTCGTGGCCGTGGGTGAGCACCAGGGCGTCGACCTTGTCGAGACGGTTCTTGATGTAGCTGAAATCGGGCAGGATGAGATCCACGCCCGGCTGCTCCTCCTCGGGGAAGAGCACGCCGCAGTCGATGAGCAGCAGGTGACCGTTGTATTCGATCACGTTCATGTTGCGGCCGATTTCGCCCAAGCCGCCGAGCGGCGTGATGCGCATGGAGCCCTTGCGGTACTTCGGCGGGGCGATCAGCACGGCATCCTGCTGAGGTGCGGTGGCCTGCCGGGTGGCGTTGATCTTACGGGACGGCGTACGGCTGTTGGATCCGTTGGCGTTGCGGCCGCGCGCGGAACCGCGACGGCGAGAATTCGTGTTCTTGCTTGTTTTCTTTTGTTCTTGTGCCATAACCTTTTTGGGATTTCTGTTGTGGTGCCTCTGCTCTGTCATGCAGGGGCGGCGGGCTGGCAACCCGTATGCAGCGTTTCGGGCTTACAGCAGTCCGGCAGCGCGCATGCCCTCTTCAGCCTTGTCAAGCTGAGTGGCGTCGGGACCGATGTTCGGCAGACGCATGGTGGTGGAGGGGATAACACCCTTGACCTTGAGCGCAGCCTTGGCCATGACGGCCTGATAGCCGTCGCCATTCAACGCGTGGACAAGGGGGGCGAGCTGGTTGGCGAGGCGACGGGCGGTGGTGATATCGCCGCGATCGAATGCCTGGACAAGCTGCTGCATGGGGTTGGAGGCGACGTGGGCAATCACCGAAATGATGCCGACGGCGCCGATGGAGAGGAACGGCAGGAACAGGCCGTCATCGCCGGAATACCAGGCGAGGCCGGTGCGCTGCTGCTTCTCCACTGCGGCTGCAAGATCGCCGGTGGCGTCCTTGACAGCCTTGACGTGTTCAAGTCCGGCCAATCGGTCGTAGGTTTCGACCTTGACCTTCAAGCCGGTACGGCCGGGAACATCGTAGACGATGATCGGCTTTTCGGCGGATTCGTCGACGGCCTTGTAGTGGCCGACGATACCGTCCTGCGAGGGGCGGGAATAGTAAGGCATGACGACGAGCACCGCGTCGGCGCCCGCTTCCTGAGTCTGTTCGACCATACGCACGGTGTGTGCGGTGTCGTTGGAGCCGGCGCCGGAAATCACCGGAACGTCGACGACCTCCTTGACGGCCCTGACCAGCTCGACCTTCTCATCCATATGGGTGACGGGCGATTCACCGGTGGTGCCATTGACCACCAGACCATCCGCGCCATCGGCGACGAGGTATTTGGCGAGCTTCTGCGCGGCGGCGAAATCGACGCTGCCGTCGGATTTCATCGGGGTGACCATAGCCGGCAGAATGCGGCCGAAAGGTGCTGGCTCAAGAAGGTGCATGTCATGCTCGCTCATAGTGTTCACCGTACTTCCCATTGTGGACTCTTATATTACGTACCTTGATTGTTGCTGAATGCGTGGCATTATGACCGGAACCGGTGGCAATGCCGTGATGCGCGTCCCGGCGCGCTTCCCTGACCGAATTGCGGGGTCGACTGCAGGTCGATTACAGATCAAGGAAGTGGTCGAGGCCGATGGTCAGGCCGGCCGGAGCGTCGCCGGCGAGCTTGCGCACGGCAAGCAGGACGCCGGGCATGAAGCTGGTGCGGTCGAAGCTGTCGGCCCGAATGGTCAGCTGCTCGCCGGCGTTGCCGAAGAGCACTTCCTCGTGGGCGTTGAGGCCGCGCAGACGCACGGCGTGCACGTGGATGCCGTCGACCACCTGGCCACGTGAGCCGCCATCGGTTTCGGTGGCGTCCGGCACGGGGGCGAGTCCTGCGGCCTTGCGTGCTTCGGCGATGCCGTGGGCGGTGTGGATGGCGGTGCCGGAGGGGGCGTCCACCTTGGTGGGGTGGTGCAGTTCGATGACTTCGGCGGATTCGAAGTATTTCGCGGCCTTGGTGGCAAAGTAGTCGGCCAGCACAGCGGAGATCGCGAAATTAGGTGCGATGAAGACCTTCTGGGTTTCGGGCTTCGGGCCGTTGGCGATGGCGGATTTGACCTGGGTGAGTTTCTCGTCGGTCCAGCCGGTGGTGCCGACCACCACGTCCACGCCTTGGCCGATCAGGGTCAGCACGTTGTTCAGGCTGACGGACGGCACGGTGAATTCGACGACCACATCGGTGTTGTCGGTGGTGACCTGGGTCAGGTCGTCGCCGGCATCCAATGCGAGCGCCAGCTGCGTATCCTCGGCCTTGTTCACCGCTTCGACCACGTGCGAGCCCATGCGGCCCTTTGCTCCGACCACCGAAACCTTGATCATGTCTTCTTCCCTGTCTACCCGTACCTGCCCGGCAATGTACCCGGGACGTTTTCCAATCGGCAATCAGCCTATCACCGCCAAGCCGTCACGCCAATATCCCGTCCACAGAATCAAGCTCCCTCTGATGAGCCGAACCGTGAAGAAAACGCCGGAGGCGTTTTTAGGTGAGGGCGAACGACAGTGAGCAATAATTCAGTTGGCTGAAAGCCATCATTTAATTGCGTTCGAGCTGGCCGTGGAGCGGACTGAGGGAGAGATCCCGGCGAAGCCGCCAACCATCCATCGGGCGTAGCCCGATCCCGTTTCACCCACGCCGCTTGGCCAAGGCCCATCCGGCCAACGCCAATGGCACGGACGCCAGCGTGAAGATGAATGGCAGCATCATGCCCACATGAGGGTTGGAGGCGTCAAGCACAATACCGGCCACGGACGAGCCAATCGATGTGCCGACCGTGCCTGCGGTGGTTACCCAGCTCAGTCCTTCGGTCAGGGATTCCGCCGGCACCAGATCCTTGACGATGAGGTTGCCGGTGGCGAACGTCGGCGAGACGGTCAGGCCGGAGAGAATTTCGAAGACGCCCAGCAGGATGAGATTGTCCATTGACAGCCGGAAGAACACGTAGCCGACGGTCAGCAGCGACAGGAACATCACCATATGCGCCCAATGGGAGCCTTTGAGTTGGCGAGAGCCGAACACCAGCGCGCCGATGCACGAGCCGACCGCGAACATCGCCAATTGCAGACCGAGGAAGGGCTCAAGTCCCATGGATTTCATGGTGGCGGTGATGGACACGTCGAAGGACGTGAAGCTCATATTGAACACGATGAACACGGCGAGCAACGGCAGTACGCCGGCATAGAGCAATACGCTTTTGGGCTTGGCACCGCTGCGTTTGAGCTGGCGCAGGGTCAGCTGGTCGGCATCTTCGCTTGCAGCGGGGCTGCCGTCATCGTGCGCGGCCACGGTGACCTGTTCCACGATGACCGGCGGCTGGGTGGATTTCAGCGAGAAGAATATGGTGCCGCCGATGCCGCATGCCACGGTGGGCACGAACAGTTGGGATACCGGATGCACGGAGGTGGCCAGCCAAGCCGCCAGAATCGGCCCTAGAATAAAGACGATCTCGTCAATGGCGGCTTCCATGGCGTAGGCCGTGTTGAGCAGCTGTTCGCCATCTTCCACACCGCGCAACGCATAGGACCAGCGGGTTCGGACCAATGCACCGAATGAGAACTGCGTCAGACCCATGATGATGGCCAGGGCGAACAGCAGCGGAATCGGCACGCGCACCAACGCCGCGAAGGCGAAGGCGAGCATGGCCACGATCTGCACGGCGAGCGCAAGCCGGCCCACGCGGGCTTGGCCGAAACGGTCGAAGGCGCGGGCGTAGAACGGGGTGACGCAGCTCATGGCCAGCACGTAGGCGGCGCTCATGGTGCCGGCGATGGTCCAATTGTCGTAGAGATGGTTGAGCGCCAGAACGATGCCGAGACTCATCATGGAGATCGGCAATCGCGCCACCGCGCCGGACAGGCAGAACGCCTTGGCTCCGGGCAGCATGAACAGGCGCTGGTAGGGCGAGTGGGCAGCGGACGACTTCGAAACCGCGCGAGTCGTGGACACAATAACTCCTTACTGGTGCGTTGTCCGGCACGTGCGCCCGCCCACACGTGCCATCCGAGGGTAGCGGTTCCCGAGCAACGTCACGCGGTGCGTTTCAACCGCGGACCGGTACGTGGCCAGTCGTCTTCATCGTCGGAGATGCCTTGCGATGCATAAGGTCTCTCCGCCGGTGAAGGCCGTCCGATGCTGTACAGGTCATGAGCCTTTGGGCTCAGTCGTTGTCAGATTGTTCGGGAATGCCGGAGCTCAACTCGGTAAGGATTTCCTGTTTGGTTTTCGCGCGGGCGTGAAGCTCGCGCAAGCCCTCGTCGGGCTCACTGACATAGTAGAGAGTGGCGTCGATACTGTCCAATTCCACACCTTCGACCGCTGCCAGCAGCAGTCGGTACATGTCGAGCTGGGCGAGTTTATGGGTGATGTCGTCTGGCTTGGTGGGCCGACGACCGGTTTTCCAGTCGACCACGGTAAAGCATGCGGTGGTGCTGGACGGGTCAAGTCCACCGATGAATACCGCATCGAGTTTGCCATTGACCAGGCCCACGCCCGGCACGTCCACGACGATGGCACGCTCCGTCCACGCCGGGATGCGCTTGGCCCACGCTGATTCGGCCAGTCTGCGCTGCCACGCCACCAGCTTGGACTCGGTGGCATTGTCGCTGCTTATGGAAGTGGCGGATACGGCGGATACGGATTGTTGAGCCGTGGGCTGTGGGACAGCGGGCTGCCGTGTGGATGGCTTGCGGCATTGCCGCTCCCGTTCGGCCAAATCGGCCAACATGGCTTCCCGGGAAACGAATCCCGCATCCTGACCTGTATGCGGCATGCTTGGTTCGGCTTCATATGCCAGTACCGCTTCATCCGGCTTACCGGCATTGATGAATTGCTCAGCCCACGCATGGAACTGCGTGCCGGCCTCGGCCGCCGGAGACGATATGCGCGGAATCGGGCGGATAATGCTACGCCAGTAGAGGCGCTCCTCCCGTTCGTTCATGCCACCTACGCGGGCTTGCAGGCTTGTCACGTTCTGGCGTCCTGCAGCCAGAACGCGTTGCGCCTTGGCTTTGACTGCCTCATCAAGCGACTGGCCGCTGGCGGCATCGGCCATCAAATCGGCGTCGTCCACCAGCAATTGCGCCCGTTGCAGGAGTGGGCCGGCGTCTTGGTGCTGCTCAAGTGACGAGGAATCTGCGGCGATGACATCGATGCCGCGTGACAGCTGTTCATGCACCGCGTCGCTGAGGGTAGCCGGCCACGGCAATTCGGCGGCGGCATTCGTCTGCGTAATCGGCGTTTGCCACGCCTCCCCCACCACGGCGTCACTGTATGCCGCGGCATGCTCTCCGATAAAGAACCCTTCGGGAGGGGCAATCGCTTCGCCTTGCGCCGAGATCAGCATGGGCTTCCCGGCATTGGCGGCTTGCAGCCGTTCCACACAGTCCTGAGCCGATATCGCATGTTCACGGGCTTGGAGCGCGTCATGCACTTCAAGCCAGAAATTGGATGGCTGAGCGGCGCGAGAGCCTTTGGGCACCACTGACGGGTCCCGCCCGGATTCGCCCGTATAGGCGCAATAGGTCATCAGGGCATCTTCCCGCGCACGGGTAAGCGCCACATACATCAATCGACGTTCGTCGGCATGCAGCCGACGCCCATATTCCTCCGCCTGCGTCAAATACCAGCCGGATGCATCCACTTCTTCCACGCCATCGCCGAATTCGCGCATGGAGCCGAACACTTCATCATCGATAAGCTCCACATCATCCAAAGCCGCCAACGATGCGATGGGGTCGGCTTCCACATCGGCATCATGGGGGAATCGCGGCAAAATGCCGGCATCGGCGCGCATAGGCACGGGCACGGCGGTGGGGTTGGTGAGCCAGGAGTCGGCGGTCTCATGATATTCGGGTGCGGTCCAGCGACCTTGCTCGGTGCCTCCCGTATGGTGTTCGTCCAGCACGATCTTGAGATGGTCGCCCTGGTTGCTGGGGAATCCGCCGGCGGTAAGCCCCACTACCGCAACGGCATCCCATTCCAACCCTTTGGACTGGTGTACGGTCATCAGTTCCACATCCACCGGAGCGTCGGGGAGACTGGCGGCCTCATCCTCCACCGAAGCCAGATGATCCACCCATGTGATGAACCCATGCAACGAGGGAGTTTGCTCAGCGGCAATCTCTTGCGTGTACGTATCCACCAAATCCACAATCGCATCCATAGGCATATGCGCCAAAGCGGGATTGGCGCGGTGCTGCGGATTATGCAGCACACCGGCCAATACGGTGTCGATGTCAAGATCCAACGCTTCTATGCCGGCGCGAATCACGTCGCCCAGTGGCCGCCCGACGGCATCATGCACCTGACGGAGCATCACCGCGGCCCGGGTTATGGCGTTGCGCCCGTGTGCGCTCAACCGTTCAAGCAGTTTTACCAGGTCGCCGCGTAGCAATACGTCTGGCAGGAATACCGCATTGGCCACCTGATCGCGGTACTCACGCACCACAGCCGCCCATTCATTCGCTGGTGTATCCGGTTGGGCAAGGCCGGCCTGCACCAATGATCGGAAGCGTTGTTCCGTGTTCTGTTCTTCAGCAAAACGGGCCAACATGGTCAAATCCGCTGCGGACATGGTGAATCGTGGCGTGGCCAGCAAACGCATCAGTGATCCCGTATCGGTGTGGTCGGCGGCCACGTGCAGCAACGCCATCAGATCGCGGATTTCCGGACGTTCCAACAGCGCGGAATAGCCGACCACGAATGTGGTCAATCCGGCCTGTTCCAATGCCGCCTGATATTCGGGCATATGTGATTTGGACCGAAACAGCACGGCGACCGGCGCTTTCTGTTCGCCCGGCATCTGTTCCTGTTGTTCGGCTGCGGAACGGTGCCGTGTGATGGCCGTCTTGCAGAAACGCACTACGGCGTCGATCTCCTGCCCGGCCGTGGCGAAGCCCAGTACTCCCAATGTTCCTTCGGGGGCATCAGGCATGGGGTCGAGCGATGAGACATCGACCTCACGCATCAATGCGCTTGAGGGACGCGACGGATTGGAGCGCAACGGCAGCGTGAGATTATTGGCGGCGTCGAGTACTATACGGCTGTTTCGCCTGGTGACGGACAGCGGGAATGGCTTGTATCCGGCAGACAGGTGGAAATCCTGCTGGAACATACGGAATGCACCAGGGCTGGCACCACGCCATGCGTAAATCGACTGGAACGGATCACCCACCGCGTTGACGGCGGACCTCTGTGACGCATCCACGTGGAACAGTGCTGCCAGCAGAGCGGCCTGCGTGGTGGAGGTGTCCTGATATTCGTCGAGCAGCACATGGCTGTACCTGCGGCGCGTGCGCTCTCCGATGGAGGGGAAGCGCTCGATAAGCTGATACGCGGCAATGGTGAAGTCGGAGAATTCGGCCATATTGCGTTCCCGCTTGGCTTGGGCATAGGCCTCCACCAGCTGGAGCAGAATATCGCGTTTGCGCGTGGTCTCCAGCAGCGCACCGCAATGATAGGTGCAACGGGCGTGCAGATGTTCGGCACGGTCATCGAGCTTGGCTTGCCAGCTGGCGTCGGTATCTTTCTTCAGTCGTCTGATCTTGGGGATTTTCGGCTCGTCCTCGGGCATGGGTTCGTCTGCGACGGCTTGTTGCAATCGATTGATGAATGCCGAATCCCATTGCCGTACTCGATTGATCGCATCATCGAAGCTGGTGCAGCCGGCACCGATCATGGCACTGCCAATGGCATCCGACAACGCCAGAACACGGTTCGCCAAACTGGAGAAGGCGCCAAAATCCTCACTGAACGCCAGATCCATGTGACTGTCGATGACTTCGGTGGCCAGTTGAAGCGCTCCGGCTGCGCTCAATGGTTGCGTGTTCTGATCGAATCCGACAAGCAGTCCATATTGACGCACGATGGTCTGGAAGAAGGCGTCATACGTGAAAATGGCCGGCTTGAGGAATGCCCGATCAGACACCGTGGCGGTCGTAGAGCCCGCCATATCACCGGCCACTGCGGCGGAGACGCGTTCCAGCAGTTCGCCTGCGGCCTTGCGTGTGAAGGTCAGGCCAAGGATGCGTTCAGGTGCCACACCTCGATTGATAAGCGCGATGATGCGTTGGGTCATCGTAAAGGTTTTGCCGGAACCGGCACCGGCAACCACCAGTACGTCAGCATTGACTGGCGCATCGATGATGGCGGCCTGTTCCGCACTGGGAGTGAACGTGCTCATGCTTGCCTCGTTTCGAAAATCGTGTCGATCTGGCCTGCACAGGCAGGGCAGACGTTCTTCATACGGCAGAATCCGATATGGGTGTCTTGCGGATGGGCCTCGATGATGGCTGATCTGCTGGCCGCCGCGGCATAGAATACGCGGGCGATCATGGTCAGCGACCATAACGTCTGCGTACCGGCGAGCGCGGCGAATTGCGCCCACGCTTCGGCACTCACACCTTCGGGAGGAGTAGCCGGATCTATGGCGGGTATGTCGAAGAAACGGTTGGGGTCTTTATACCAGTATCGTGGCGTGAACGGTTCGGCATTCAACGAACCATCAGTGAACAGCGGCGGCTGGAAGGCACCTTCCGGAGCATAGCTTCTGGCTGGTGCCGTATTCTGCCCGACATGGAACAGCGCGCTTTGGCTGATATGCGGCATTGCGGCAAGTGCCTTGGCACCGCGCGGCCCGTCTTCGGGGAATACGAGGCCAAGCTGATAGCATACGAGCTGCAAATCATTGAAAATCTGTTTGACCGTGGGCGTTCTGCCTGTTTTGTAGTCAATGAGGCGAATGCATTCGCCGCCGTCTGCGAGTACGCGGGTTTCCATACGGTCGATGCGCCCGGACAGTCTCACGGTCAGATGCTCGTCCATGCCTTCCGGCCATCCTCCGACCAGTGCTCCCATCAGACGGACCAGCGTGTTCCGATCAATCGGGTGCATGCCGGGCACGGCATTGTATGCGTCGAGTATGTCACGCACATCGAATCGTGCGGCAAACTCCCGTTCGCATTCGGCACCGGCCAATGCGCCAATGCTGAAGTTGCTGGAGTTCTTGCCAAGATACGTTTCCGGATCGGCGTCGCTGCGCACAAAGTAATCGGCGATGTTGCGCAGGGCATCCGCCGCGGACTCGTCCTTACGGGTGGCCTCATAGCGGTTCCGGGTGTCGGCTATGGCATTCGGATCAGGACGTTTGCTCTGATAGATGGCATTAAGCCGTGCCGTGACAGCCTCGATGCGGCGTTCCGTGCCGGCCGTGGAGTCCAAGCCCAGTGTGGCCAACACCGGGGCATTGTGGGAAAGATGGTCCAGCCCTTCCTCGCTGCCTTGCTGCGCAACCGCATGGATGAGGGTTCCGAAACTGGTGGCCACGGAGCTGGGGCGAGGACCGGCGAACCGGTTCTCCAGCATCCAGCACACCGGGCACGCCCATAGGCTGTCGACCGCCGATGGAGACAGGGTGACCATGGGTGCGGCCTGCGCATCCGTCTTGCCCTTCCCTGTTTGGATACCGTCAGACTGTACACCGCCAGATGACGCGCTGTCGGATGAGGCACTGTCGGATGAGGCATCGCCAGATGACGCACCGCCAGATGATGTGCTATCCGATTGGGCCGGCGATTCCACGAACGCCCAGCTCTGCGGATTTGCGGCGCGCACACCATGCTCTGACAGGAGTGTCAACGCAACCGCGGCGTCCTTTGCGGCAGCCTGCTGCGGTTGGGCAGTGGCCAGAACCGCGCGGGCGGCGCTGACCAACCCACGTGGGTCGGCGTCCAATCCGGCCAGATCATATTCGGCGAATCCCGCATGTGCCCCTACTGTGGTGAAAGGCGCCTGTTGCCGGTTGCGCGGATAGTATTCCGGCAGATACCCGAAAAGAAAGTCCGATGGGCTCATGCTGTCGTTCCATACCGCGCTGATCATGATTCGCCGTGCACGGGTCAGCGCGACCAGGAAGCTCTTCTTCTCGCCCGACAGCACAGCCGCAAACCGCGGATCATGACCGGTTTTGTCGCTTTCTTCAAGCGCTCCCCTCAGCACGAGCTCGGCAAGGTCTTCACCACCGAACATGGTGTTGCGCCCGGCGAGGTTCGGCCACACGTCTTGCTGGACCACCGGTATCCACGCATATTCCCAGTGGCGTCCGGCCGCGCCTGCCGGCGTGGTCAATGTCACCGCGTCTTCCACCGGCCCTATTTGGGCCAAGGAATCGGCCTGCACTTCCATGCCCCGAACCTGTGCCATGAATGACGTGACGTCTCGGCTGGCGGTGGAATCATCGGCGAACTGGAACAGGCGCATTGCCGCGTCCAGCCGGTCATTGGCCGTACGCCCTTCTGCCGTGTTGAATAATGCCGCACGCTGCCAGACCGGTGCCAGACCGGTGGCGTTCCACGCAACAGACAGCGCATAGCGCGGCTGTACGCGCTGGCTTGCCGGCAGCCGCTCCAAGCCGGAGGCAACGCTGCCCACCAGATGCCACAGGTTCGCAAAAGCGCGGGCCTGAGAGTCGTTGCCGAGCACCGCGTGGATGGATGCGAGCGCAGCCTGCGCCGGCGCGGCGGCATCATCAACGGCAAGCATCACGTATAGCGCGTCAACGCCAAAGGCCAAGTCATCGTCGGAGGGCTCACCGAGTATTTCGACAGACACTGGCGACGAAGTCACTGACGACGAAACCGCTGACGTCGAAACCACTGACGAGGATGTGTCACGACCTGTTTCATGCCGTGTTTCACGGTATGTTTCACGCAATGTTTCCCATGCCGTCGTCAGAGAGGTCAGCATGGCATCATCCGTGGCGAGATGCGCCAGCGACTCCAACGACCCCATGGCCGATTCGATCGGCGCAAGTCTTGCGGGACGCCCCTGACCGGGTCTGGCCCCGGCACTCACCAACGGGCCGTCCATCAACGTGGCCACTCTAGTCCTTACATATGCCGCGCAGGAAGCCAACGTCATCTGGCATTCCGCCATTCCCTCGGCACGCAATCGGGCAAGCTCCACAAGCGCGAACAACCCCTGCACGAAAGTCTCGTCCTTCAAAGGACGGGTAACCGACGAATACCGCACCGGCACACCATCTCGGCGCAGTCGTTCGCCGAACAGCCGCACGGCGGCATTGTCGTGGGCGATGACCGCCATGTCGTTCCACCGAATATGCCGGTCAAGATGCGCCCGCTTGATGCGCCAGACCACATCATCCAGCTCCTCACGTGAGGATCGGTACAGGCCGGCGGTCACTGTGCCGTCCGACTGATAATTCGCTGCATCGACTCCGCCCAGTATGGCGGTCAGCTTGCCGGGACGCTCGGCCGGAGGCAGCGGCTCGTCTTCCGGCGAGGGAATCGACAACGAAATACGAGACGCGATCACATCAGCCATCGTCATGTGCGACTGATCAGCGCCGGTACTGCCGCCAACCAGCTGTTCTTCCTTGGCTTTCAGCCGCCCTTCCACGGCACGGCGCATCAGATATTCCGGATACGATCCACGGAAGGTCTGCACCGATTCATCCGAGTTGCCGACCAGCACCAACTTGACGCCGGCATTCCCCAACTCCTCCAAGAAGCGCATGCCGGCCAGCGTGGTGTCTTGAACATCATCCACAACCAGCAGCCGGGGCAAGCCCAACGCCTCCATACGCATAGGCCGGCCGGAATCATCCGCGTGATCGGCGGCGAATGCCTCATGCACCACACGAGCGCCTGCCACCAGCAAATATGAGGCATCTAAACGGTATTGCCCCGGATATGCCGCGCTTTGGGCTGCAATATATTCACGGCGCAACGCGAAAGCCAAACGCCATTGCACCGACAATCGCGCGTCCTCCGTCACGGCGTCCAAAAGACGTGGCTCTTCGTGAACGCCTACACCGAGCTCATCCAATCGGGCCAGCATATCGCGCAACTGGCTGATAAACGCATCTGAAATACCTTGAGTGAACCTATCCGCGCTGGTCGAGCCGCCTGCCGACGTCGGAGACGGTGAATCCGACCCTTGTTTCAAGAGGCTTGATTGTGCGGAAGCGGCCGAGCCGGGCATCTCGCCGGCACCGGCATCGCGTATGAGTTTCGCCCAGTCATCCTGGGCAAAGTAGATGCGTAGCAGATCACAGGTGTCGCAATCATCTCCCGCTACGGCATGGCGCAGATGCACGGCCATGACTTGACGCAGCAAAGCATCCTGTTCCGCACCGTTCAACAATCGAGGCGACGGCAATCCAGTTCCCTCGCGCGAAGCTGATATGGCCCGGAATGACACGGCACCCAGCGTGGTGACCGGCCTGGCCTGCACGGAAAACCCGAGCTCACGAATCACCCGATTGCCCAATGCGTCGGCGGCCACACGGCCGGATACGGCCATCACCACCTGCGCGCCACCGTAGCGGCGCAGCCCCGCCATCAACACCGATAAGGCGAATTCAGTTTTGCCGCTTCCAGGCGTGCCGACAATCAGCCTCGCCGCTCCATCACGGTCGATGCCGTCCAGCACTGTTCCAGGTTCAAGTCTCGTCATCATGGCTCCAGCCTAAACCCGACCGTCACAGAGGGAAAAATTTTACCGAACCCAACGAAGAATCGTACCCTTGACGGTATCCTGTAGAACGAATGCAGGGAGAGTGCATTTTCCAAGGAGGGAGGGAACAGATGGCCAATATTCCGATGAGGCCGCCGAAACTGCCTGGATATGATTTCGTCCAGATGTTGGGAAGCGGTGCCACCGCCACGGTGTACCTATATAACCAGCGTATGCCCGCACGCCCGGTGGCGGTAAAGGTCAGCGCCAAAACCCTTGACCCACGGGCCGCTGCCCTGTTCAACCGCGAGGCCAACTTCATGGCCAAGCTGTCATCCCACCCGTACATTCTGCCGGTATATGGTGCCGGCGTCACCTCCGATGGCCATGGCTACATCGTCATCGAATATGCGCCGGGCGGCACCTACAACAGCATCATGAAGGCCCGGTCCATGACCTGCGAGCAGGTACTCGACCTCGGCATCAAGCTGTCAAGCGCGCTGTTCACCGCGCATCGCAGCAATATCATCCATCACGACATCAAGCCCAGCAACATTCTCATCACCTCGAAGGGCTTGCCTGTTCTGGGTGATTTCGGTATCTCCACCGATGTGTATGACCGTACCGAAACCGGATTCTCGCCGCCGTGGGCACCGCCTGAAGTGCTTCAGCATCTGACCAATGGTTCGGAAGCCGCCGACATCTATTCACTGGCGGCCACCCTGTACGCCATGTTCGTCGGCTGCTCGCCATTCCAGCACGAATATCATCCGCGTTCGCAATCGGAACTGATTTCGCTGATCGTCAACCAGCCATTGCCTCGCCTCAACCGCCCCGATGTGCCGGCCGATGTGGAAGCGGTGCTGCGCCGGGCCCTGAACAAGGACCCCGACCAGCGGTACTACTCCGCGTTGGAGTTCGCACGTGCCATGCAGCGTGTGCAATTCGCATATTTCGGGCATGCCACTCCCGTTACCGTGGAAGGGATGCCGGCCTATCCCAAAGACATCGAGCGTCGGCGCCGGGCCACGGACCAGCGAGATCAGATCACCCATTCGTCACGGCGATGGGTCAAACCGGTGGGCATTACCGTCGGTATACTTGCGGCGATCACCGCGGCGGCACTGATATTCGCCTTCGTGGTCGTTCCCCGCATGGACAGCGCCACCGGATCAGATACCAAACAGGTGGCGACGCCCGGTACCAAGGACGATGACAACAACCGCAATAATCAGGATGACGTGATCACCGATACCGCGAACGCCCAGATTCCTTCCCCGGAGAATCTGAACGGCACCTATGCGGCGGATGGGTCATCCGTGACGTTTACCTGGACGAATCCAGACCCGCAAAGCGGTGATACCTATGCGTGGGCCATAGTGCAGGGCAGCAATGCCGACCAGAGCGCGCAAACCGTCACAACGTCAGATCCCACGGTGACCGTCAACGCGCAGGAAGGCTCGCAGACCTGCATTCAGGTGTCCATTGTGCGCAAGAACCGCCAGATGTCCGTCAGCCCCGCCATCGCCTGTGCGGCCAAGCCGCAAGAGTGATCCGCTCGCCACTGCCGGGCATGCCACCTTGGCATTGCGTATCGCATCAGGCAGCGCCCGGCAGTGGCGAATTCACCAAATGGGCAACAGGAACGGCAGGTATTGGAACCGTAAAGCGTTGTCATTACACCAGCAACCAGAGAAACCAGGGTTCAGGGAGTTCAGATGGCCACATCATCCCAGTCATACGGTCGTCGCCGACGCATCAGCGCGGCTTTGCGCCGCCTTATGCCCTCCGGAGGGCATACGTGGACGGTTCCCGCAATCACGCTCCTGCTGCTTCTGGGACTTGTTGCCGGCGCGGTGATCATGAGCACCGTCACACGCCGCCATGTGCAACTGGACGATGGCACCGTATGGGTCACTTCGCTGAAGAACCAGAAGGCCGCACGATTCAACGTAAAGAACAAGGAGGCCGACGCCGGCGTCTCCTCCTCCGCCCCACGATTCGACATCGCACAGCATAATGGCGACACCATCCTGACCGAAACGACCAAAGCCTCCACCATCAAGGCATCCACGGTCAGCACCGGTGTCAAGACCGACATCAAAGCCAACACCACCACTGTGGTCGGCGGGGATACCGTAGCCCTGATCAACGAGAAGACCGGCAATGTGTGGACCGGCTTGTCGGAAAACCTTGATTCCGTGACTCCCACCACTTCCGATCCGAAAATGAAGCTGGGCGAGGGCGGGCGCATCGTAGTAACCCACGATGGCAAGATCTACGGATACCGTCCATCCGACGGTATGGTGCTGCGTCTTGACAATCCCAGCAGCGCCAAGGCCAGAACCCTCGAATCGCTGACCGACGGCAAGCAGAAGACCGTTGAAAGCTTTACCGTCATCGGGAGCACGCCGGTAATCGCAACCGGCAAAACCGTCATATTCAAGGGCGGCCGCGTCGATGTCGACACGACCGGCACCCTCACCCTTCAGGAGCCTCCCACCGATGACGTACAGTCCGATTGGGTGGCCGCGGCATCACCGAGAGGCCTTGCGCTTATCCCGTTGAAATCCAATGCCAAGGCGAATTTCATAGCCAACGGGGGCAAGGCGAATCCGGCACGACCGGTATCGTCCAAGGGCTGCGTGTACTCGGCTTGGAGCCAGAAGGCCAGCAACTACATTCGCGCCTGCTCCCCCACGGATACCAGCGTCAAGCCGCAAACCCTCGAATCCGTCAATGCCACTTCCGAATTGGTGTTCCGCACCAACCATCGCCTTGTGGTGCTCAACGACACGGTTAACGGCAATGTGTGGAACCCTGAGGATTCCACCACAGTCATCAGAATACAGTGGAACAAAATACAGACCGAGCAGACCGGGAAAGAACAGCAGAACAACGACTCGGCCAACAACCACCACGACTTCTCCAAGACCTGTTCCGCGCAATCCGGCCAAATCAAAGCCGAGGATGATGAAATCGGCGCGCGAGCCGGTTCGGAACAGATTCTCGACGTGCTGCGCAATGACGAGCAGACCGATTGTTCCGTACTGAAAATCACCAAGGTTGGCGCACCAAACGACAAAGACGTCACCATTTCGCCGATTTACGATGGCCGGTATCTGCAACTCGATGCCTCCGCCGCATCCGCAGGCACCGTTACCTTTACTTACGATATTTCCGATGGCCGCGGCCAGACCTCTTCCGCCACGGTGACCGTAACCCTGAATGATGGCGGCAACCACGCTCCCGTACAGTTCGACACTCCTCCCGAGATCGATGTGGAGCAGGGAGCCAGTTATACCGCCAATGCGCTGAGCAGCTTCAACGATCCGGATGGAGACCCGCTCACTCTGGTCTCCGCTGTGGCCCAGAACACCGACCAGGTGCAGGTGTCCACCCGAGCCGACGGCCAGCTTACGTTCAACACAGGTGCGCTGGCGTCGGGACGTGTGGGCGTCGAGGTCACCGTCTCCGACGGCACGGCGACCGGCACCGGCATGGTGTATTTCTCGGTCAAGCCCGCGAACACCTTGGCCGCGGTCATCGACCCGGTAGCGAAAACCACCGTTCCCAACACGGATACCGTCGTCAAGCTGTCCTCTTACGTGCATGGCACTTCCTTGCAGCCGGCACAACTGACTCAGGTGGATACGCCCAACGGCGCTTCGACGACCACCAATACGGCGGATATGTCGTTGACGTTCAAGGCCACCAATCCCGGCACCTATTATGTGCCCTACACCATTACTCAAGGCTCGATTCCGGCCACCGGATTGGCTCGCGTCGAGGTGCAGCCCGCCACCGGCGAGGCCGCCAAACCGGTTGCCGCCAACGATGTCGCCCTGCTTGGCGCGGATAATACCGCCATTGTGGAGCCGCTCACCAATGACGTCGATCCGATGGGCGGCGTGCTATCCGTCACCACGGTGAGCGCACCGGCCGACTCCGGCATCAAGGTCGGTCTCGTCAGCCATAAGCGCGTGTATATCACCGCGCGTCAGGTGCCCATGAAACCCGTCGCCCTTACCTACACCGTGGCCAACGCCTCCGGAACCGCCAAGGGCACCATCGTGTTGCAGCCACCGGCTCTGACCACCTCGAATTCAGTGCCCAAGGCCAGCAATATCAATGCCCAGGTGCGTACCGGCGGCATCGTGTCCGTGGATGTGCTTGACCATGTGTCCTACTCGGATGGCACCACGGTCAAACTCAAGAACAACCTGCAATACGACAAGGAGACGTTCAAGGGCCTGGCTTTCGTCTCTGGAGACACGGTCCGCTACCAAGCATCCAGCGAGACCGGCAACTTCCCCATCACCTATACGGTTGAAGACAATCTAGGCAATGTGGCTTCCGCCAATATCACCATTACCGTACATAAGAGCGACGCAGCGAGCAAGGCTATGCCAACCCCGCATGACGCCGAAGCGCAGGTTGCCGCCGGGCAGAAGGTCCGCATCCCCATCATGCTGACCGGCATAGACACGGATGGCGACGACGATCAGCTGTTGGGTCTGGGCAACAAGGCACCCACGCTGGGCCGCATATCCGAAGTCGGTTCCGACTACTTGGTCTATGAAGCGTATCCGGATTCGTCCGGCACCGACACCTTCTCCTATGCCGTGGAGGATTGGACCGGTCAGCGCGCACAGGCGCAGATCCGCGTGGGCGTATTCCAAGGATCGTCCGACTCCGGCGTATACGCCAGGGATGACGAAATCACGTTGAGGCCCAATACAGCCGCAACCGTGCCGGTCGCGCAGAACGACATCTCCGGCGACAACACCAATCTGACCGTCGACAAGCATGTCGAGGTCCAAGGTCTCGACGGGGTGAGCGTGAAAGACAATATGATCTCCTTCACCACGCCCGGCAGCGCCACCACCGCCTATATCGCCTACACGGTCAAAGACAAGGCCGGCTTGTCCGATACGGCCACCCTCACGGTAAACGTGGATCCGAATGCCGCCATCGAGCCGCCTACCGCCTACGACTATCGTGTGCCGTCCGCCGCCACCATCGATAAGAAGTCCGTGGATGTGGATGTTTCCCAGTGGATCGCCAATCCTTCCGGCACAGCCAATGAGCTCAAGGTCGGCGTGCATCCCTCCGCCAGCGCTCACGCTCACGTCAAGGGCGGCGAGCATTCGACCACCATCACCGTCGACCTGACGTCACAGGCGCGAGCCGTGCCTTACACGGTGACCAATACGAAATACAACATCACCTCCACCGCGTTCATCCAGGTACCGGCCTATGGTGTCTTTCCGCCCACGTTGCGTCCCAAGGCACCGGAATTGAAGGTCAATTCGCGCGAAACCATTGAAATCAACATCAATGACTATGTTCGCGTCGGCGCCGGCAAGGAACCGTATATCGAAAGCGCTGATTCCATCAGCGCCACCAAGGCTTCCAACTCCGATTTCTACGTGAACGACAAGACCCTGAAGTTCACTGCTGCAAAAGACTACGCAGGCCCCGCCTCCATTACCTTTACCGCTGTGGATGGCAAGCAGGGATCGGATAAGACCAAGATCATCAATTCCGCAGTGATCACTCTCCAGATCACGGTGATAGGCCGCGATGTGCCGCCGCCCACGTTCTCGTCCTCCACTATTGATGTCGAGGCGGGCGCGGACCCCAAGACCGTTGATCTGGCGGCGCTCACCCATGCACCGTCCGGCGTGTATGACGACGAAAAGCAATACACGTATTCCGGCGGAAGCTCATCGTCCAGGCAAATCACCGCAAACCTGTCCCGTTCCGGTAGCTTGCAGGTTTCCGCCACCAAGGATGCCGCTCCTGGCACCACCGCGTCCATTCCCGTGCAAATCGCATACGGCGCGGGCACCGTGAATGCCGGTGTGACCGTGCGCGTAGTATCTTCGACCCGTCCGCTGGCACACGTCGGCGACAAGACGTTGAAGATCATGGCCGGTTCCAGCGATGTCGTGAACGCGCTTACCGGCGCATACAATCCGTTCCCCGATTCCTCGCTGACCGTCATCAGCTGCAAGGCGGATGACGCCGCCAAACTCACCATCGCCGGATGCGATGCCTCCGGAAACGTCACCATCGCCGTCGCATCCGATGTGGGTGCTTCCACGAATACCGTGCTCGTCACCGTGCAAGACGGCACCAAGTCCAAGGATCGTGAAGTCACCGCATCGATTACCGTGTCCGTGATCGACAAGCCCGAGCCGCCACTGCTCTCCCCCGTAGCCGGGGAACCGCAGGACAGCGCGGTCAGCCTCACATGGACGCCCGGTGCCGCCAATGGCAGCCCGATCACCAACTACAAGGTCAGTTGGACCGGTGTCGCCACCGGAGAGAAGGATTGCGGTGCCGTCACCTCATGCCAGGTCACTGGTCTGAAGAACGGCAAAACCTATTCCTTCACCGTCGCCGCGCGAAATGACGTCGGCTGGTCCAAGCCGTCCACCGCCGTCGAAGCCACACCGGACAAGGTGCCGTCCGCTCCCACCGATGTTACGGTCACGGGTGGCAATAAAACCGCCAAGGTGACATGGAAGGCACCGAGCGGTGATTTCAGCGCCGTCGACAACTATTCGGTGACCGTCACCGGTGCAGGTGCTCCGCAGACCAAGGAAACCGGCAATACGGCCACCGAGCTGTCGTTTACGTTCAACAACAACGACATTTCCGATGGCACCGCCATCACGACGACCGTCAAAGCCCATAACAAAATCAATTGGAGTGCCGAGTCCGCCGCATCGCCGTCAGAGAAGATCTGGGGAGACCCGGATGCGCCGAACATTGCGTTGTCGAACAACGACACCACAGTAACGGCGAAAGTCACTCTCGGCAACAACCGCAATGCCGGTTGCCGGAAGATATCCTTTGGCGGCGACGCTGGCGGCGAAGCCTCTTGCGAGTCACCGAGCTCCCGGTCGTTCTCCATCGATGAGTCGTTGCTCAACACCACAACAATCACCGTAACGGCCACCGTGGTGCCGCAGCGCGATGCTTCCGCCGGCACGGGTGAGAGCAGCTTTGTCCCGCAGTACAAGGTCCAGCCGCCCACTGACGTCTACACCACCGGATCCGGCAGTACATGCACCGTGCATTGGACCAAGCAGGGGCATGCGCAGTCCTATAGCGTGACTGCCGATGGCATCGATTCCGGTACAGCTACTAACCGGAACTCACTCGACTTCCGAATGAGTCCTTGGGCCAGATGCAACACCGCATCGGTGCAACAGGTGTTCAACGGCGCTACCAGCGATGCCGCCACCGGAGGCCCGCGCAATGGCGCTCCCTACACCTATGAGAAGAAGGCTGTAATCAACAAACCGCAGGGGCTGCGCTGGTCAGACAACGCTCACGTCATTAACGTCACCGGCGGTTCGGTTGATGTCTATGGCAAGCCGGCCACTGTACAAATCATCATCAATGGTCAACCGTTCACGTGGAACCCCGGCCAGCCATTAGACGTCACCGACTTGGCCGTGGCCGCCGATGGCAACTACGCGTGGAGCGTCAAAGTCACCGGCGGGCCGGGATACTCCGGTCTCGACAACACTGCGGACGGAGACAGCGTCGCGGGCACACGCCCCTCTGGCTCCTCGGAGGGGACCGAATCGCTCAAATCCGGTACCGATGTCATCACTTTGGCCAAGAACCCCTGGATTCTTGGTTTCGGCAATACCCCAATATCGTCAACCACCATTCACAAGCAGTAGGAGAACATCCATGAGCGAGAACATCGACGACGCGACGCAGTTGTCTGACACGACCCGTCTGTCCGACAGCACGCAGCTATCCGACGCCACGCACTTGTCCGACGCCACGCACCTGGCATCCGCACCACACACCGGCACGACCCCAAGCACCGCGTCGGTGCCGCAGCCCGTTGCGCTGCCTAACCTGCCGCACTGGCCGTCACAAGCGTCGTCAGAAAAGCCATCTCCTACTACTGATGCCGCCTCCATCCCTGCGGGCGATGACAGCACGCCTCAATCCCAACCGCAGCGTCAGTCGAGCAAAGCCGCGCAAGCAGCCGCATCGGCACTGCCCGCCAGCATCAATTCCGGACTACTGTCCCAACCCACGGCTCAGGTCCGGGATTTCCAGCAGTCCTTCAATGCGCTGGTCGAGAATGTCTCCAAGGTGGTTATCGGCAAGACCATCCCCATCAAGCAATGCGTCACCGCACTGATGGTCGGTGGCCATATTCTGCTTGAAGACAACCCCGGCACCGGTAAGACCCAGTTGGCCCGAGGCTTGGCCAACTCCATTTCCACCGGTTTCAAGCGTATTCAGTTCACGCCCGATCTGCTGCCTTCGGATGTGGTGGGTGTGACTTTCTACGATCAGAAGCGCGGAGAATTCGAGTTCCGCGAGGGACCGATTTTCGCCTCCATCGTGCTGGCCGATGAAATCAACCGTGCATCGCCGAAGACGCAGTCCGCACTTCTGGAGGTTATGGAAGAGCAGAAAGTCACCGTTGACGGCGTCACCCATGATGTGCCGCAGCCGTTCATCGTGATCGCAACCCAGAACCCCGTCGAGCAGCTCGGTACCTATAAGCTGCCTGAGGCGCAGATGGACCGATTCCTTATCAAGACGTCGATTGGCTACCCGGGCCATGATGTGTCCGTCGATATTCTCAAGCAGGTCGATATCACCGACCGTGCGCAGACCATTTCCCCGGTGCTGAGCGGTGACGATGTCATGCGGCTGCGTCAGGTGGCCACCGAAATCTATGTGGATGATGCGATTCGTGAATACATCGTCAGGCTCGTCGAGGCGACCCGCCACAACGAGAAGATCACGGTCGGCTCCTCCATGCGTGGCGCTTTGGCACTGACCCGATGCGCCCGTATCTGGGCCGCGGCCGATGGCCGTGCCTACGTGGTGCCGGATGACGTCAAGGACCTTGCAGTGGCCGTGCTCGCACACCGTATCACGCTGACTCCGGAAGCCACCTTCGATGGCGCGACTCCGGAAAGCCTGATCGCACAGGTGCTCGAAGACGTTCCCTCCCCCACCATCGGTTCCTGATAGGGCCTGGAAAGGTATCCGACCATGGCATCTGCATCCGCCTCATTACGCCGTCGCCGGCGCGCTGAACGCATGTTCAAGCGCGCGGTAAGACGCATCAGACGGTTCTTCGCATCCTACGTCTCGCCCTTGGGCTGGGCGGTAACGGGCACAGGCATCGCATGTCTTATTGCGTTCCTGCCTCTGGGCTGGCATGAGCTGCTCGTATTCGGCATCGTGGCGATGGTGATGATGCTCGCGGCAATCGCGCTTTCCCTCGGCAACACACGCTTCCACGCGTCCATCGCCGTATCCAATCATCGCGTGACCGTGGGAGACACCGTATCCGTTATCGTCGGCATCGACAACACCGGCAGAACGCCGACGACCACGGCACGCGGATATCTGCCAATCGGCGATGCGCGTGAACGATTCAACATCCCCATGCTGGCTCCCGGGCAATCCAAGCAAACCGATGTGGAGTTCCGTACCGTATCGCGCGCAATACTGCCCATCGGCCCGTTGCGCATCCGCAAGGGAGACCCGTTCGGCCTGGTGCGTCACGAAAAGGAGTTGGCCGACCGCATCACCGTATTCATCCATCCTCGTACCGTGCGTCTCGATACCCTGAATGCCGGCGTGCCCCGCGATCTGGAAGGCCAACCATCCGGCCAGATCGTGGATGATGATCTCGACTTCTACGGATTGCGCGAATACGAGCCGGGCGACGACGTGCGTAACGTCCACTGGCTGAGCTCCGCGAAAACCGGCACGTTGATGATTCGCCAATATGAGGCCACGCGCCGCACCGACACCTCGGTGACCATCAGCGTGAACCCGGATGAGTACGTCAACGGCGAGGAATTCGAGATGGCGGTGTCCATCCACTCCTCCATCGGCGTCAAATGCCTGCTGCAGGATCGCCCGCTGGTCTGTCACGCGGGCAACGCGCATGGCCAACCGCGCAACGCCATGGAGTTCCTCGACAACGCCAGTGCCATAGAGCCTGATCGTGAGGATAATCCGAATCTCGCCGAGGGCACGCTGAAGCACAGTCCTGATGCTTCGTTCTATTTTTTCACTGTTGGATCGCTGAAAGACATCGAGCAAATCAAGCGCATGACCTTGGCCTTGCCCCGATCGGCCAGCTGCGTGGTATTGCAGGCCAGCGCCGGCGCCAATCGCGGCATCAGAAGATTCGCCAATTTCACATTGGCCACCATCGGCGAACTCGATGATCTCCCACTGATCATGGGGGTGCTCGCATGACCTTCGACCAGCCCGGTATCACCACTACCAATACCGCTGCGTACGCCGGATCGAGCGGCACATACACCGGCACTTCCTCCGGCACGTACACCGGAACCTCCACCACCACCGGCTCCTGGGCCGACTCCACACATTCGGTTATCTGGATGACCAGAGGCAATGTGCTTCGCGGCATGGGCCTCAGTCGCCAGCCGTGGGGCAAACGAATCGCCAGCATTGTACTCATAGCGGCGATGATGTTGCTGGCGCAAGCCAATCTCATCGACGTGTACGGCGGCGTGGCCACTTGGACGATTGCCGCTGTACCGGCCACCTTGCTGGGCGCGATCATCGCTCTGGCGGGCATGTTGCCGGCGTTGCGACTGTGGTGGCAAATCGTGTTTCTGGCGTTTGCCCAATTCATCATCGGTCCGGTGGTAACGCTCAGTTCCACCACGTCCCATTACGTGATTCCCACCTTGAAGACCTTGAGTTCAGGTTGGGAAATGACGTTTGGCTCGTTCAAGTACATTATTTCCGTCGATCCGCCTCTGGGCACGCAAGACGGCGTACTGATGGCGGTATGGACCATCGGCCTGTGGCTTACGTTCCTCACCGGCGTGTTTGCCATTAATGCCAACGCATGGTTGTCTCTGGTGGGAGTGCCGCCCCTTGCGGCGGCCGTGGCCGTATGTGCTCTGCTGGGTACGGACAGCGGCTGGCAACGTGCCATCTGCGGCATTGCCTTTGCCTTGCTGCTGATTATCTGGCTGTCTTGGCGTCTTGAACTGCTGGAATGGGGGCGCTGGATATCCGCGCTGATCATCGTCGTGCTCGCTGCCGGCCTTGCTTTCGGGGGCACGTTGCTGGTGCCGCAGGACCGTTTCGTGCTGCGTGACCGCTACGATCCGCCGTTAAGCCCCTACGATTACACCAGCCCGCTCAGCGGCATGCGATCCTATATCAAGGACCACAAAAAAGACGTGTTGCTGACCGTCCATAATCTACCGGCCGGAACACCGGTCAAACTTGCGGTGATGGATCGATTCGACGGCACAGTATGGAACCTGTCCGATTCTTCCGAAGCCACGGACTCCTCGAATTACCATCGCGTGGGCACCACGATCAAGGCGGATGAGCAGGGTAAATCCTTCACTGCGACCTTCACCGTCGATCAGGGACTGACCGACACCTGGCTGCCGCTGGCGGGAGCGGCCGCTGGCGTGAGCTTCGCCAACGATGCCGACAACGGCAATGACACGTTCTACTACAACACGGATACCGATTCCGCCATTATTCCCGCCGGCACGCGCAAGGGACTCACCTATACCGAATCCGGCATCATAGCCCACAAGCCCACAGATAAGCAGATCAGCAGTGCGGCCGCGGCCCGCATCACGCAGCCTTCAGCCCAGGATGTTCCCGATTCGGCCAGCAAACTGGCCACGTCCATTGCCGGCGGGCAGTCCTCGGGCGGTGCCGCCGCCACGGCCTTGGCCGACACATTGAAAGACTCCGGATGGTTCTCACACGGTCTGGAAGGCGATTATCCTTCCGATGCGGGCCATGGCAATTACCGTATCAACAAGCTGCTGGCAGGCACGGCCATGGTGGGTGATTCCGAACAATATGCCTCCGCCATGGCACTGATGGCTCGTGAGCTGGGACTGCCCTCCCGTGTGGTCCTGGGATTCCTGCCGAAAAACGAGGATGGCGAAATCACCGATGCCCGCACGGAGAAGACTTCAGGCAATGGCACCAAAATCGAATTCACCGGCAATGATGTGACCGCTTGGGTGGAAATCAAATTGCAAGGCCTGGGATGGGTGGCGTTCTATCCGACGCCCAAGGAGACCAAGGTGCCTGATGAAAACCAGAACCTGACGCCGCCGAATCCGCAGACACTGGTCCGGCAACCACCAGTGCCGTTGACCGACCCGCTGCGCGATCAGACGCAGGCCAAAGGCCAGAGTTCGTTGGCCGGTACCGATGCCGATGATTCGCCGACCAACCTGTTCTGGGTGCGGTTCTGGCGAGTTACTCGTGCGGTAGCCATCTATGGAAGCCCCCTGTGGACTCTGCTCATCGTTTGCGGACTAATCCTGATATTTAAAGCTGCATTGCTGGCACGTGCACGACGGCACGGCAGTCCGAAAGCCCGTGTGGCAGCGGGGTGGAATGCCATACACATACTTGCCGAGCAAAGCGGCATCACAGCCAAGGGCACTCGTCGCGATCAGGCCGGCGCAATCGCCCATCAGCTCGGCACGGACGATCAGGCACTGATTCAACTCGGTCGGGAAGCCGACTACGCCACGTTCTCGGGGCAAGACATTGCATCGGGCCAAGCCACCACATATTGGAATGGAGTCGACCGGTTGCGCAAGGCAATGCTCGCTTCTTTGCCGCGTTTCAGGAGGATACGTACACGGCTTTCGCTGAAAAGCGTGTCTATATTGGCAAATAGACACGCAGCAAAGCCACATACAGCGCGAGTCAAGCGCAAGCATAAGAAGGGGAAAACGTCATGACCACAGGTTCCATCCGTGTCGCGATGACCAGTGACGTGGGTCTTAGGCGCAAAAACAACCAAGACAGGAAGCCGTGGACGCCTTGGTGGCGGCCGCGCTCGATGCGGGCGGAACCGACAATATCACTGTGATTGTGGCCGATATGCCACTGACCGAACCCGAACATCACGCGTTCAGCGCTTTTAGACTGGACGAGGGCGAGGACATTGGCGCCATTGAAGACGCAACACTGCAAACACTACGGACCATACGTTCGGCATAACCGAGCGAACATAAGGAGGTAATCCCATGGTTGATTATGATGCTGCGGTCGCTGCCGTACAGGATCCGAACGCGGACCCGATTCTGTTGGCAAAAATCGCCTACGAGAATCCGGAATTCGGCGCAAACGTCGCCGTGAATCCGCGTTGTTATCCCGGCTTGAAGCGTTGGATCGCCGAATTCGGCGATGAGCGTGCCCGCGAAACCCTGGCACAATACGGGTTCACCGCCGACGCATTCGGCGGCCCGGTTCAGGATCAGGAGGCTCCGGAACAGGCGGCCCAGCAGGCTGCCGAGCAGCAGGCTGCAGACGCTTACGCCGCCGACCAGCCCGCCACGGCTCAGCAGACTGCCAACGACCAGTACGCCGCCGCCCAGCCCGCCGCCGCCCAGACTGCCGCCGCCCAGCCCGCCGCCGATCAGTACGCGGCCCAGCAGCCCGCAGCTCAGGCGGCATTCGAGGAGCCTGTGGCCACCAATCCTTATGGCTTCACCGCCGAACAGGCCCTGACCACCACCGACCAGATGCAAATCGCCCAGATTGCCCAGTACGCGCCTGAACTACGCGCCTGCATCGCACGTAATCCCAACACCTATCCGGCACTGATCGAATGGCTGGGCCAGCTCGGCGACCCGGCAATCAACGCCGCTCTGGCTTTTCGTCAGTGAAAGGACGGCATCATCATGGCCAAACTTCCCTACCCTCCAGCACCTGAACTGGGTTGGTATTCCGACGATCCGTTGGAAGGCACCCCGGATTCCGCAGTTGGCACAGCCGAACCGCAGAACGACTATGGGCAGCCCAGCTCTGCGGAAACCGCGGCCAATACCGCTTTTGCGGCAGAGCCTGCCGTCACTGCCGCTACCGCCGCCGCTGAGCCCGCTGCCACCGCTCCGGCAGACACCACACCGCACGCCGCCGAAAACGACATCGAGGATTGGGACGGCACCGTGCTCTCCTCCTCGTTCACGTCCAAGGCACCGAAGAAGACGTACCTGCTGCATAACGATGTCACCGGCCAGACCATTGTGATCGATAAGAGCACGTTGCTGGGCCGCAAGCCTTCCATGGATGTGCCGCAAGGTGCCAAGGCGGAGCGTATCGAAGACCCGACCCGCACCACGTCCCGCAACCATGCCGCCATCAGCGTCGACACCGATGGCGCGCTGTGGATCGAGGACTACGGCTCGTTGAACGGCACCTACATCATCACCAATGGCCAGGAGACCCAAGTCACCAAGGGCACAACGCTCAAGCTCAGTGCACCTTCAACGGTGCGTATTGGTGATCAGTTCTTCCAGTTCACCGAAAAACAGGCCTGAGTAATCAAGCAACGAGCGGCTGCCTGCTCTTGTTCAACAGGAAAATCACAATGGCAGATATACGGATGGCCCGGAACTGATATAGTTCCGGGCCATCTTATTGCGATTAACGCAAGATCTGAGTCCTAGAAAGGACATCCTTTCTAGGACCCTCTCGCTTACTCCTCGATGTCAGGCTGACCGCCCTGATCGGAGTAGAAATCATCCGGGTTGAAGTCGTCGCCGAGCTTCAGATCGCCGAACTCGAGATTCGAGAAGTTCAGGTCGGACAGGTCGGCGTCGGAGAAGGTCGCGTCGCCGAGATCGCCATCGCCGCCCAGACCGAAGTTCGGGTAGATGGTGTCGCGGATGGCCTTGTCGGGCTCGACCACGGCGTTGCGGTAGCGGGCGAGGCCCGTACCGGCCGGGATGAGCTTACCGATGATGACGTTCTCCTTGAGGCCCTTGAGGTCGTCGACCTTCTCGGAGAGCGCGGCTTCGGTGAGCACGCGGGTGGTCTCCTGGAAGGATGCGGCGGACAGCCAGGAGTCGGTGGCCAGCGACGCCTTGGTGATGCCCATGAGCGCCGGACGACCGACGGCCGGACGGCCACCGTTCTTGACGATGTTGCGGTTGATCTCGCGGAAGCGGGCGTTGTCCACCAGCTCACCCGGCAGCAGATCGGTGTCGCCGGAGTCGATGATGGTCACGCGACGGGTCATCTGGTGCACGATGACCTCGATGTGCTTGTCGTGGATATCCACACCCTGGGAGCGGTACACGGTGTGCACTTCCTCCACGATGTTGACCTGGGCGGCGCGCTTGCCGAGGATGGTGAGGATCTTCTTGGGGTCCACAGAACCTTCGACCAGCTGGGTGCCGACCTTGATGTGGTCGCCGTCGGCGACCTTGAGCGGCACGCGCTTGGAGACCTGGTAGGTGATCGGCTTGATCACGCCGTCTTCCTTCGGTGCGCCGGAATCGGCGTCCGGGGTCAGGATGATCTGGCGACCGCGATCGTTCTCCACGATCTTGATGCTGCCGGCGAACTCGGTGATCGGCGCCTCGCCCTTCGGGGTACGCGCCTCGAAAAGCTCGGTGACACGGGGAAGACCCTGGGTGATATCGGATGCCGCGGCCACACCGCCGGAGTGGAAGGAGCGCAGCGTCAGCTGGGTACCAGGCTCACCGATGGACTGGGCGGCGACGATACCGACGGTCTCGCCGACATCGACCAGCTTGTTGGTGGCCAGGGACCAGCCGTAGCACTTGGCGCACACGCCGCGCTTGGACTCGCAGGTCAGCACGGAACGGCACTTGACTTCCTCGACACCGTGGGCCACGAGGTCGTTGAGCACGTCCATGGACAGGGCGTCGTCGCGCTTGTACAGCACGGTCTGTCCGTCGGCCGGGTCGATGACGTCGGCGGCGAGCAGACGGGAGTACGGGCCACCGTCGGCGGCCTTGACGAGCACCAGGTTGCCGTCGTTGTCGCGCTCGGCGACACGGATGGGCAGACCGGCCTTGGTGCCGCAGTCCTCTTCGCGCACGATGACGTCCTGGGAGACGTCGACCAGACGACGGGTCAGGTAACCGGATTCTGCGGTACGCAGTGCGGTATCGGCCAGACCCTTACGTGCACCGTGCTGGGAGATGAAGTACTCCAGCACGGACAGGCCGTCGCGGTAGTTGGACTTCACAGGACGAGGAATGATCTCACCCTTCGGGTTAGCCACGAGGCCTCGCATACCTGCGATCTGGTTGATCTGCATCATGTTGCCTCGTGCACCAGACTGCACGATGATGGCCAGGTTGGAGGTCGGGTCGAACTTCTCCTCGACTTCCTTGGACACCTCGGCGGTGCACTCGGTCCACAGGTCGATGAGTTCCTGACGGCGAGCTTCCTCGGTCAGCAGACCCATCTCGTAGTTGGCGTTGACCTTGTCGGCCTTGGCCTCGTACTCGGCGATCTTCTCGTCGCGCTCGGGCGGCTCGTTCACGTCGGAGAACGCGAAGGACACGCCGGACCACGGTGCACGGGTGAAGCCAAGATCCTTCAGGGCATCCAGCGTGGCGGCCACCTGCTGGGTGGAGTAACGCATGGCGATGTCATCGACAATCTTGGACAGACGGCCCTTGGCCACCTGCTCGTTGACGAACGGGTAGTCGGTCGGCAGAGTCTCGTTGAACAGGATGCGGCCGTAGGAGGTGGCGAACAGCACGGTGCCGTCGTGGAAGCGCTCTTCCTTGACGACCTCGTCCTCACCTTCGCGCGGGTCGAGCACCTTGACCTCGCCGGGCTCCCAGTTCTTCGGCAGAACGAAGCTCTCGGGCAGGCGGATGAGCACCTTGGCCTGCATGTCGATCTCGTGGCGGTCGAGGGCCATTTCGGCCTCTTCCAGCGAGGAGAACACGCGGCCCTGGCCCTTGGCGCCTTCCAGCACGGTGGACAGGTAGTACAGACCGAGGATCATGTCCTGGCTCGGCATGGTCACGGTGTGACCGTCAGCCGGCTTCAGGATGTTGTCGGAAGCCATCATCAGCGAGCGGGCCTCGGCCTGGGCCTCGGCGGACAGGGGCAGGTGGACTGCCATCTGGTCACCATCGAAGTCGGCGTTGAAGGCGGCGCAGGCCAGCGGCGGCAGGTGGATGGCCTTGCCTTCCACCAGGATCGGCTCGAACGCCTGAATACCCAGACGGTGCAGCGTAGGTGCACGGTTGAGCAGCACGGGGTGCTCGGAGATGACCTCCTCGAGCACGCCCCACACTTCGGCGTCGCCGCGGTCCACGAGACGCTTGGCGGACTTCATGTTCTGCGCGTAGTTCAGGTCCACGAGGCGCTTGATGACGAACGGCTTGAACAGCTCGAGGGCCATCGGCTTCGGCAGACCACACTGGTGCATGCGCAGGGACGGGCCGACCACGATCACGGAACGGCCGGAGTAGTCGACTCGCTTACCGAGCAGGTTCTGGCGGAAACGACCCTGCTTACCCTTGAGCATGTCGGACAGGGACTTCAGCGGACGGTTGGAGGCACCGGTGACCGGGCGACCACGACGGCCGTTATCGAACAGGGAGTCGACGGCTTCCTGAAGCATGCGCTTCTCGTTATTGAGCATGATTTCAGGGGCGCCGAGCTCGATCAGTCGCTTCAGACGGTTGTTACGGTTGATCACACGGCGATACAGGTCGTTGAGGTCGGAGGTGGCGAAGCGGCCACCGTCGAGCTGGACCATCGGGCGCAGGTCCGGCGGGATGACCGGGATCACGTCGAGCACCATGGCCTCCGGCTTGTTGCCGGTGGTCAGGAAGGCGTTGACGACCTTGAGACGCTTCAGGGCCTTGGTCTTACGCTGTTCGGAAGCGTCCTTGATCTCCTCGCGCAGTTCCTTGGAGATGGTCTCCAGGTCAAGGGACTGCAGGCGCTTCTTGATGGCTTCGGCGCCCATGCAGCCGTCGAAGTAATCGCCGTAGCGGTCCTGCATCTCGCGCCACAGGTCCACGTCGTCGACCATGTCGCCGGGCTTGAGCTTCTTGAACTTGTCGAAGACGGCGTCCACACGGGCGATCTGGTCGTTGTAGCGGGTGCGGATGGCGGCCATATCGCGCTCGGCACCGTTACGCAGCTTGGTGCGGGCCGGGCCCTTGGCCTCGCCGGCCTCCTCAAGGGCGGCGAGATCCTCTTCGACCTTCTTGGCGCGGGCTTCGATGTCGGAGTCACGGCGCTGCTCAAGGCGTTTGATCTCGGAATCGAACTCGTCCTGCAGGCCGGGCAGATCGTTGTGACGCTCGTCCTCGTTCACCTCGGTGACCATGTAGGAGGCGAAGTAGATCACGCGCTCCAGATCCTTCGGGGTGACGTTCAGCAGGTAGCCGAGGCGGGAAGGCACACCCTTGAAGAACCAGATGTGCGTCACCGGGGCGGCGAGTTCGATATGGCCCATGCGCTCACGGCGCACGCGGCTGCGGGTCACTTCGACGCCGCATCGCTCGCAGACGATGCCCTTGAAACGCACGCGCTTGTACTTGCCGCAGGCGCATTCCCAGTCGCGGGTCGGACCGAAGATCTGCTCGCCGAACAGACCGTCCTTCTCAGGCTTCAGCGTGCGGTAGTTGATGGTTTCAGGCTTCTTGACCTCACCGTGGCTCCAACCACGGATGTCATCGGCGGTGGCAAGGCCGATGCGAATCTTGTCAAATGCGTTGACGTCCAGCACTTGTTAATCCGTTTCTGTTCTTGAGACCTTCCCAAGCTCCCCTTGTCAGGGGAGCTGTCAGCCAAGGCTGACTGAGGGGTAGTGCAAACCGGAAAGGTCTCTGTACGTTATCTATTTCACGTTGGCGGGGCTACACGCGGCGTATTGACCGCATGCAGCCCGAGGGATCACTGGTATTCGGGCTCTTCGGCCTTCTGGTCTTCCTTGGCGGCCGCGTCGGGGCGGGCGCCAATGTTGAAGCCGAGGTCGTCAGCGGAGCTGGCCGGATCGTCATCCTCATCCTTCATGTCGATGGCCACGCCTTCGGCGTTGAGCACTTCGACGTTCAGGGACAGGGACTGCATTTCCTTCAGGAGCACCTTGAACGACTCAGGGATGCCGGCCGGCGGCAGGTTGTCGCCCTTGACGATGGCGCCGTAGACGCGCACGCGGCCGTCGACGTCATCGGACTTGGTGGTCATCATCTCGTGCAGCGTGTAGGCGGCACCGTAGGCCTCAAGGGCCCACACCTCCATCTCGCCGAAGCGCTGGCCACCGAACTGGGCCTTACCACCGAGCGGCTGCTGGGTGATCATGGAGTACGGGCCGGTGGAACGAGCGTGAATCTTGTCGTCGACCAGGTGGTGCAGCTTCAACATGTACATGTAGCCAACGGAAATCGGCTTGGTGTACGGCTCACCGGTACGGCCATCGAACAGGGTGGCCTTGCCGTCGGGGCCGACCAGACGGTCGCCGTCACGGTTCGGCAGCGTAGTGGACAGCAGGCCCTTCAGAACCTCGGGCTTGACACCGTCGAACACCGGGGTGGCGACCGGGGTGTTCGGCTCGGCCTTCTCGGCACCGGACGGCACCAGCTTCTTCCACTCGGCTTCCATGTTCGGGTCAAGGGAGATATCCCAACCGGAGTGGGCGATCCAGCCAAGGTGCAGTTCGAGCACCTGACCGAGGTTCATTCGGGAAGGCACACCCAGCGGGTTCAACATGATGTCGACCGGAGTACCGTCAGCCAGGAACGGCATGTCCTCTTCCGGCAGGATGCGGGAGATGCAGCCCTTGTTGCCGTGGCGGCCGGAGAGCTTGTCGCCCACCGTGATCTTGCGGTGCTGGGCGATGTAGACGCGGATCATCTGGTTGACGCCGTTGGGCAGCTCGTCACCGTCCTCCTCGGCATCCTCGCGGGTGATCTCCTTGACGCCGATGACGGTACCGGTCTCGCCGTGGGGCACACGCAGGGAGGTGTCGCGCACCTCGCGGGACTTCTCGCCGAAGATGGCGCGCAGCAGGCGCTCCTCCGGGGTCAGCTCGGTCTCACCCTTCGGGGTGACCTTACCGACCAGGATGTCGCCGGCCTCGACCTCGGCGCCGATGCGGATGATGCCGCGCTCGTCGAGGTTGGCCACGGCGTCCTCGCCGACGTTCGGCAGATCGCGGGTGATCTCTTCGGCGCCCAGCTTGGTTTCGCGGGCGTCGATCTCGTACTCCTCGATGTGGATGGAGGAAAGGGTGTCATCCTGCACGAGGCGCTGGGAGATGATCACAGCATCCTCGTAGTTGTAGCCGTTCCAAGGCATGAAGGCGATGAGCAGGTTCTTGCCCAAGGCCAGGTCGCCCTTCTGGATGGCAGGACCATCGGCCAGCACCGAGCCGGCCTCCACACGTTCGCCATCATGGATGATCGGGCGCTGGTTGTAGCAGGTGGTCTGGTTGGAGCGCTGGAACTTGGCCAGCTTGTAGGAGCTGGTGGTGCCGTCGTCGTTCATCACGCGGATCAGGTCGGCGGACACGTAGGTGACCACACCGTCCTTCTCGGACTTGATGACGTCGCCGGAGTCGTTGGCGGCGCGCCATTCGGAGCCGGTGCCCACCAGCGGGCGCTCGGATTCGATCAGCGGCACGGCCTGACGCTGCATGTTGGTACCCATCAGTGCACGGTGGCCCTCATCATGCTCCAGGAACGGGATCAGGGAGGCGCCGAGGGAGACCATCTGACGCGGGGAGACGTCCATGTAATCCACGGAGCTCACCGGCACATCGACCGCCTCTTCCTCGCCGACTCGGGCAAGGGCGGACTTGGAGACGAAGTTGCCGTTCTCGTCAAGTTCCTGGTTGGCCTGGGCGATGACATGGTCAAGATCGCGGTCAGCGGTCATGTACTCGACCTCGTCGGTCACGTGGCCGTTGACGACCTTGCGGTACGGGGTCTCGATGAAGCCGAACGGGTTGACGCGGCCGAAGGTCGCCAGGGAGCCGATCAGACCGATGTTCGGGCCTTCAGGAGACTCGATCGGGCACATACGGCCGAAGTGGGACGGGTGCACGTCGCGCACTTCCATGGAGGCGCGGTCGCGGGACAGACCGCCGGGGCCCAGTGCGGAAAGACGACGCTTGTTCGTCACACCGGACAGTGGGTTGTTCTGATCCATGAACTGGGAGAGCTGGGAAGTGCCGAAGAACTCCTTGATAGTGGCGTTCACCGGGCGGATGTTGATCAGGGACTGCGGGGTGATGGCCTCGGCGTCCTGAGTGGTCATGCGCTCGCGCACCACGCGCTCCATACGGCTCAGACCGGTACGCAGCTGGTTCTGGATCAGCTCGCCGACTTGGCGGATACGACGGTTGCCGAAGTGATCGATATCGTCGACGTCCACGCGCAGGTCAACGTCTTCGCCGTTGCGCTTGCCCGGGAAGGTCGCCGCACCGTCGTGCAGGGCCACCAGATACTTGATCGTGGCGATGATGTCTTCCTGGTGGAGGGAACGGTCGTTGAAATCGGCCTCGACACCCAGCTTGCGATTGATCTTGTAGCGGCCGACGCGGGCCAGATCGTAGCGCTTGGTGTTGAAGTAGAAGGAGTCCAGCAGGTTCTTGCCGGCCTCGGGGGTCGGGGTGTCGGCCGGACGAATCTTGCGGTAGAGGTCGACGAGGGCCTCGTCCTGGGTCTCGAGGGTTTCCTTCTCCAGGGCGTCGAGCACCAGCGGGTAGTCCTTGAAGGCCTGGGCGATCTCGGACTTGGTCATGCCGATGGCCATGAGGAACACGATGGCGGACTGCTTGCGCTTGCGGTCCACGCGCACCTGCGGCTGGTCCTTCTTGTCGATCTCGAACTCGAGCCATGCACCGCGGCTCGGGATGATCTTCGCGCCGAAGACTTCCTTATCGGAGGTGCGATCCTGCTGGCGGTCGAAGTAGACGCCCGGGGAACGCACGAGCTGGGAGACGATGACTCGCTCGGTGCCGCCGATGATGAAGGTACCGTGCGGGGTCTGCAGCGGGAAGTCGCCCATAAACACGGTCTGGGACTTGATCTCGCCGGTGTCGCCATTCTCGAATTCGGCGTTCACGTACAGCGGAGCGGAGTAGGTGTAATCCTTCTCCTTGCACTCCTGCACGGTGTGGCGCGGCTCCTCGAAGTACGGGTCCGAGAAGGTCAGGGACATGGTCTGTGCAAAGTTCTCGATCGGGGAGATCTCGTTGAAGACCTCGTCGAGACCGGAGGTGTGGGCCACGGTGTTGGTGCCGTTAGCCTCATCCTCTTCGACGCGCTTCTTCCAGCGGTCGGAGCCGATCAGCCAATCGAAGCTGTCGGTCTGCACGCCCAGCAGGTAGGGCACATCGATGGGTTCCTTGATGGAACCGAAGTTCACGCGATCCGACGCCTTGTGCAGGTCAATGTCATGCTGGTCGGCGCGTGCGATGATGGTGGTGGTGTTCGTCGTAGACTCAGTAGCCAATGGACGTTCCTTATCGCTCGCTAATATGTGGTAATTCCCCTGGGAGCGCCGGCATGGCCACCATATGCCTATGCGGACGCTTCATTGTCGACGGCATGCCCGCAATATGACACACCTCATGCAGAGTCAAAAGAATACTGATATGCGAGGACATCTTTAGCTCCCGCTGACGAGGGAGCTGTCGAGCGGAGCGAGACTGAGGGAGAGACCCAGCGTCCAAACACCAACCGCAGGTCCTACCCCACCGTAAACGTCACCGGATCGCTCTTCACCTTCGGATGATCCTTCAAACTCAACTGCGCCACGTACGTTCCCGCATTGACCTTGGCCCAACCCGACTCATCCGTGCATTCGGTGAGTGTGGCGTTCGCATTGGTATTCCACGTGACCTTCTGAACGTCCTTATCACCCTTAGCCATCAGCAGCAGACGCGAATCCGCCGGACACACATCGGACTTGTAAATCGTTTCCTGACCGGAAGTAATGGTGAGCACACGGCCGGAATCGGACCCGTCCACCAAACAGTTGCCTGACCCCTCGTGCACGATGGTCGCGGTGAAATCAAGCGATCCTCCTACCGGCACGGATTGGGAGGCCGCGGAAAGCTGCAATGTCACATCACTGGCCGAGCAATCCTTGACGTTGCTGACTTTCTTCGGCGCCGGCGTGGCGTCGCGGGAAATCGCATACACCTCGTCATGGTGAATCATCGTGTTCACGGCACCGATACCCCGGCCAAGGCTGTACACGCAGAATACAATCAGCGCGATTATCAGCAGCAACACCGTACCGGCCACGATACGCCGACGACGATAGATGGCCTGCTGCTTTTTGCTGATCTTGCGCTTGCGCGGCTTGCCGGAACGGTCGTTTCGGGCGGGCCCGCCGGATGGCCCATTAGCCCCGGCACCGGCTCCGCGTGCCGTTCTCGCGCCTGATGTGTTCCTCTGCACTGCCATAACTCTTCCAGTCTACGGTCACCACACCCATACACGCTTGGGGAGCCCACCATTTTTCACAATGTCAGTTGGGTAGTCGCAGGCCGCCGTCCAGAATCTCGATTAGGCCATCATCGTCAAGGCTGGTGATGCAGGCGGCAAGCTGAATCTGGTCCTTCCAAAGCTTGTCGGCATCTTCCCTAGGCAACGTGACTCCAGCGGGAAGCGCGCGCAGCGCGGCGAGCACCAGACCGCGCACCTGACGATCAGTGCCTTGGAATCGCTGCCGCGGGCGGGTGCGGCGCTCCCCCAGTCCGGGGCGGCCGGCCTTGAGGAACGCGCAATCGTCGGCAATCGGGCAGGTGTCGCATAACGGCGATTTGGCCGTGCAGACCACCGCCCCCAGTTCCATTACCGACTGGTTCCATGTGACCGATGGGCGTTCGCCACGATGCAGTCGGGAGCGTTTGCCGCCACGGATAGTGCTGTTCACGGTATGTTCGGCGCTACCGGCATTATCGGCGACGTCAGCATCGCGCCCGAGAATCTCGTCTTTGGGCAGCATGCGGTTCGCCAGCGCGCGTTCGGCCGGGCTGGCCGCTCCCCCGCGCGATTCGACGCCAAGGAACACACGGCTCAGCACGCGGCGGATGTTGGTATCGATCACGGCGATTCGTTCGCCGAACGCAAAGCTCAGCACCGCGGAGGCGGTGTAATCGCCGATGCCGGGCAATGCAGTGAGTTCGTCATACGTACGCGGCAGTTTGTCGGCGTACTGCTCGGCCACCACGCGGGCACATTCCTGCAAGCGCAATGCACGGCGTGGATAGCCGAGCCGACCCCATGCGGTGATCACCTCGGCCTTGGGGGCCTCGGCGAGTGAGCGGGCGTCGGGCCAACGTTCCATCCAGTCGGTCCAGTACGGCACCACACGGCTCATCTGCGTCTGCTGGCTCATGACTTCGGATACCAGCACGCCCCACGGCGTGGCCCGTCCGAAGCGCCATGGCAAGTCACGCGCATTGGCCTCCCACCATGCTCCCAATCGCAAAGAAATTGCTGTGTCGTTCATCGTTCTTATTCTTAGCAGCTATGACGAACGAGGCAAAACACAACCCCCAGAGCACACCGAATCCAGCCAATCCCGAAACCAAAGTCGAGAAAATGTTCGAATACGGCTATCGCAAGTCGAATTACGGGCCGGACGAGCTGGTGACCGACGCACACGGCAACCCCATCTCCGTGGTGGACGCGATGCTTTCCGCCGAGAAGGCCGCCGCCACCGAAACCGTGACGCCGCACCTGTGCTATTACTCGCCGCGTATTCCCGGCAACACCGGTTCGGCCATCCGCCTGTGCGCAGTGACCGGCACGATTCTGCATCTGGTGGAGCCGCTGGGCTTCAACCTGCGCGACACCAAGCTGCGCCGTGCGGGCCTCGACTACCATGACATGGCCCACGTGGTGTTGCACCCGAATTTCGACAATCTGGTGGAGTCGATGCCCAATTCGCGCATCATCGCGTTCACCGCGCACGCCACCAAGCTCTACACCGAGGTGGAATACAAGCCGACTGACATCCTGCTGTTCGGCCCCGAACCCGGCGACATCCCCGACCCGATGGACATCATGGAGGGCCCGCATGTGGCCGAACAGGTGCGACTGCCCATGCGCCCGTCCTTGCGTTCCCTAAACCTCACCAACTGCGCGTCCATCGCCATCTACGAAGCCTGGCGCCAACTGAATTTCAAGGGCGGAGCGTGAGGAGGAAGCGCAGTGCGCTTCCGAGTAGCTCCGCCAAGTGAAGGCCGATAGGCCTGAACGAGGAAAAGTGACAGTCCGGCCGCAAGCCGGTCAATAATTGCAATCGGAGCGTGATGCATAAGCGCCCAGTGGGCTTATGCATAGCCCCGCCGAACGAGACCCGATAGGGTCGAACACGGCAATTTCTCCCATCCGCTGGTTTCTCACCGGCAGAGCCAACGGAACCTTGGTGCAGCAATCAGCAACGCTTGTACACCTTGCTCCTGTGCGCGACATCAATCACAAGAATCAGCAGAACCTCATCCTCTATATCGCACACGATACGATAGTCCCCGACACGGTAACGCCACAGCCCTGCCAGATTACCGGCAAGAGCCTTGCCGGTGCTTCTCGGATCTTCCAACTGTAAAATTTCCCTAAGCTTTGCGATGATTCTCTTGGCAACATTACGATCCAGCTTCTTCATCGAACGCTGGACGCCCTTGTCAATCTCAATCCTCCAAGCCAAGGCTTTCCTCCAGCTCGTCGAGCGTCACGGTTTCGAGTCTGCCGGCACGCCAATCCTCGACCTTTTTCATAATGCCGTATTCATACTCAAACCTATCGATCGATTCGGTAAGGGCTTCGTTCATGTAAAACGTCTTCGTACGACCAGTCGCTTTCGCCAGACAATCGTAACGAGCCGCCAATTCGACAGGCATCCTTAATGCTGCAGTAACCGTGGCCATAGTGCACCTCCCAAACGTTTACATGTTATACATGTTAACACTTTTGTGATTCTCACAAAGTGCCTCGAAGACTGTTGCTCTCCTAACTTGGGGAAATAAGCAAAAAGAGCAGATGCTGAAACGCATTCGCAAGGCTCCGAAGGAGAGCGGCGCAAGGACGCGCTTGCCGCTGCGGTTGAACATTACTGGCGTCGCAAGAAGATCACCGAAAAACTCTGATGGCAAGTACTTTGCGACCTATCCAATGAACAGATTGACATACCAGTTGCCGAGCAGCGAACGGATGCCGGCCATCGTGGCCTCTGAGCGACTAATTTGGAGAAGTATGAAAACCATCGAGTCATGGTGCACAAGACTATTAAGATTCTGATTATATGTACGTGTTCATGGACGGTGGATAAGGGGCTGCGGACGGTGTGGGAGATGCCTATCAGGCTTTGCTTTCATCACTTCAAAACTGCGTAGAAAACATCTGCAGCTTCTTATCCTTCAGTTGCTGATAGTTGTAGATATATCATGTACAGAATATTGCATCATATGCTTTTAAGCCCCTAACATTGCAATTTGGCATCTCATCGATATTCATGCTGTTTGAGAGTTGCTATGCATGCATGCTGTCGTTAGTATGAACTGTTTCCTATGCTCTTTGTCTTGCAGTATTCTCCATTCACCAGTGACAGAAGGAATCGGTCCATTTACCGTTGTACCGTAAGAACTTCTAATTGATTTCAGACGAAATTTGCGAATAGGTAACAGAGAAATTTCTATATCCGTAAAGGGTATAGCAGTATTTTCTGCGTATGAGATTGCCTTGTATACTGCTTCTTTTGCAGAAAAGAATAGTCTATCCCAAGCAACAGTAGGATTGCTATTTTTTAACCTACTGATAGTTTTAATTTCATTATCAAACAAAGAAAAATGTATAATTTCTATTGGTAAAAAATAATTTTCTTCGATATCGATTCCTATAGATCGATAATAATAGGTATGAGCTATAGCTGCTCCCACGCACCCTTCGCAATGAGATAAACTGCCGATTACCCCTTCCGGCCAAACAGGTTTTCCATATATGTCAGAAAGAATCTCACTTCTTGTAATGTTGTACTCGCTAAATGCATATCGAGCGCAAGTTCGGGCGTCTAGAGACTGCTGGTAGAAACGTTGGGTATAGCCATTCTTTCCTTCGACAGCTTCAAACTCATGTGATTTAGGAAGATTTTTCACATACGTATAAATGGTAGTAATATTTCCTGTATGAATTATGCTATAGGGATTATCTGTGTAAGATGAGATCATTTTTGAACATTTACCGTAATTTACGATGAGAGGTTTCAGGGCCAAAGAAGATAACAATTACCATTGCGGCTATAGCTAAACCACTAATGCTTACATATATCAGTCCTTCTTGTTTCTCTGCTAGGAGAAAAGCTATAAACAGTGGCATAAAAACATTTCCTGATTTTGCCGCAGCGTTTACTATGCCGACGCAGCGGAAACGGATTCGTGTTGGAAATAATTCTGGAACATAAACAGCCGTAACAGCAGCAGTGAGTATATACAAAAACAATACCAAAAAGAACCCCAGTATTATCGCTGAAATTGTTGTTGCTTGCTTTGCATAAGCTATCCCTAGAATCGCTGTCATCAGAAAAGCCAATACAATCATCTTTTTTCGACCTATTTTATCAAGTAAAAGCAGGGCCATTAAGCAGCCAAAAGGTGCCCCAAACATCATTAAGCTACTTGTTAAAAGTGAACTCGATAAGCTAATTCCTTTTGAAACTAAGATTGTTGGTACCCAAGTTGTGAAAGTGTAGGAGCATACGTTTGCTGCAACCGCTGCTACAACACCTACAGTAAGCATAACGAATAAATTATCCTGTTGATCGGGATTCTGCAACGCAGTCCTTTTTAACTTGTCGTTATTTCCATAATTTGTTGCTGTGGATGCACTGCTCAACTGTTCCACGATAAGAGCTGCTTCCCTATACCGTCCTTTGCTGATTAGCCACCTGGGTGATTCAGGAATGTCCTTACGGAAAAACCAAAGCACAATGGCCAATATGCCCACGGCAAAGAAAACTACGCGCCAAGAAGTGTTTGGGATTATCAAAGCTGATAAAAGAATCGATGTAGGCAACCCGCAATTAGCGACAAGTGAGACTAGTCCACACCACCTTCCCCGTCTTGCTACAGGTGCAAATTCGTTAATGAAAGCAAACCCTGTCACTATTTCTGAGCCAAGACCGATTCCCGCAAGGAACCTGCAGACTATCAGCATGTCCATGTTAGGAGAAAAAGCACCGAGTACAGTAAATCCACCGAAAAGCAATAAATTAATTTGATATGCTACTTTTCTTCCTTTGCAGTCTCCTATTAGGCCAGCAATTAGAGAACCGATGAGTAGTCCTAAAAAGTTCGCTGAAAGAAACATGCTGGTTTCTTGAGATGTCGACCATTTTGATGCAGTCAGACTACCTGCTACTGCACTTCCCATATAGACGTCAATACTGGCTTCCAACATCCCTAGCGATACTAGTATCACTATTTTACGGAAGAGTCTAGATTCAGTAGAATTATCAATTCTACATAATAATTCGTCATATATAGAACCTGCTGCAGAATTAGTCACAATTGTCCCTCTGTAAAAAGTTAGTTTTACTCATTATATTGATTATTTATAAGATAATTAGAACGTTGAATAATCTCAGATTCATTATTGCCGGAAATAAGGAATTTCCTGTCAGAATCAACAGAGTTATGAGCGATACCTTTTTTCTTGCCCACAGATTCCAAAACCGCCCAATCCGGGATTTCTTTTTCCTTTGGCCAGTTCAATCCGGCGGTTTCCAGCAGTATGCCATACTGAGATGATCGCGTAATATTCGCATCCGCATCGACAAGACCAAGTTCCAATAGGAAGTTGGCCTTGCTTTGGTCTATGCCATAGGCGGCTGCCAGCTCCTGCTTGATGAGACCGCCTCCTCTGCGTGCCGCCATTTCCCCGAATACGAAATCACCGGTTTCATTCTTATAGAATTCGATATGCATCACATTCGGAATTGTCTGATCGTTGAAAGATGCAATTAATTGCTTTGTCAGTCGGAGTAGCTCGGAGTAGTCGGCATCGTCCTCATCCAACATCACGGAACCGGTGTTTTGTTTCTCGAAATCCAGTGGCGGGACAAGATACCGTGATGGTGAGATCAGAATCGAACCGGAATTGATATAGACTACATCCACATGGTAGACGGAACCGGAACAATATTCCTCTAAGTAATACTGGTTTGAATGCACGTTTCGTATGAATCCCGGCTTGGTAGCTAAAGCGGGCAGGTCATCTTTCGAATGCAATATCGTAATGCCTGCAGACCCTGCGCCCCATCGAGGTTTGAGAACAACCGTCCCCCAACGATCGAACGACGAAATAATATCTCCAAAGCCTCGGCAGGTGGTATAGGGTATAATCTTTAATCCGGCATCAAGGGCCGATTGTTTCATCGTGAGTTTATCTCGACAGCTTAACGCCAGTTCATGCTGTAAACCGGGAATTCCAAATAAACTTCTCGCCTCTGCAACCCTCAGTACGTCTTCCTCTGAGCTGGAAACTATCCTATCTGGTTTAAACTTCCTGACAATATCAAAGAATTTTGCGGTAGCGCTATCAGAGGAATAATCGGAAACCTCGATTTCCTTGATGACGGAGCTCGGCCAACTATGGTGTGCGGCTCGATCGTTCGAGGTGAAGACCATAACTTCTAAACAATCGAAACGTTCTTGGACCTCTTCGATCCATTTTGGATAATTCGAGAAAGATTTGGGTTGTTGCATTAGTAGTACTTTCATATTATTCCCTTTCTAGTGCATTTGCTAAAATATGAGATACTAAAAGGATATGCTCCTTAAAGAAATCTAAAAATTGTTCTATCGTCTCCTTGCTAAAATATGCGTTGTTATACGAGATTCTAACTTTGGCCTCATCATTAAAATATTGTGTCCTCACTTCAATTGGATAACCATATGAATACGGATACGTGCTTCCTCGGATTAAGCTTGTTGAAAGTGGAGATGCTTCGTTCTTATGGGAAGAGCGCGTTACGTTCAGAAAGAATGTGGGGCAAGCTTCTGGATATACATGAGGAGAGTTTGAACGGAATGAGTTCCAAGCAGTCTCTTGCTGCAACATTTCTTCATACTCTGTATTAAGGGCAAGCAGCTCTTCATCGACTGAATTAAATCTGCAGTGTTTGTGGAAAAATGGAACTGAGCTGCTAATCCAACCTGTCATTGAAGGAAGAACAGGACAGTCAGCTTGTTCGCGCCCATTTCGAGTTACGTCGACAACAATGTTGTCGAGGTTGAGGCATTCTGAAGCTGCATTAGTCAACGCCGCTAAGGATAGCTTATCTAATAATCCATATTGTCCATCATCTCTTTCTTGCAACAAACGAATAGAGTGATCTCTAATATATATTGGTGGTAAGATTTCAGGATTACTTCCGTTGCTTTCGCGATACCAAGAAGCAGAGAGACTGTCGTGTCTTTTAATATCAGGAAGTTGCTCTATCTTTTTTCTTCCTTTGTCTGAGTTATAAAAATCCTCCAAGAACCCAGCATACTGCAGGAATCCGGGAATCTCTTCTACCGGTTCAGATATGCCGATTCCTGCTCTTTTTGTTTCTGCTAACTCTTCTAATGCAGACTCGTATTCATGAATAGTCAATGCATCGCATGCCCAGTGATGGATAACTAGCACTAATAAATGAGTATCGCGCTTAGTGAAATAATGGAGCACGGCAATGGGGCCGTTCTTGATGTTTAAATTTGAAGCTGACGTTTCAAGAGTCTCATCGATCTTTGACTGGATATCATCAGTTGGGCTAAGCTTAATAGTTTTAACCATAATAGGCTCATCAATCTTGACGAGATGCGGATGTTGTTCTCGACCTTTGAAAGATAACCCATATGAAATTTCAGGGAACTTTTTTACCAGCATTTCAGCGCAAACTTGCAAATCAATCATTGTATTCGCTTGAACGCTAGCTGCGACACTTTCCACAAAGCTATGTGAAGCAGTTATATTGTGGCTCAGAAATCGTCTTTGAGATGGAAGAACTCTGAACTCCTTCCGACCAAGTATGCAGGTTTTAGGTGCGATAAATACGTTATCTGTTTCAATAATGATCTTTTTCAGCTGATTTACAGTAGGGTTTTGATAAACATCTCGTACATTTAGGAATTGTCCCAGGCGACGCATCCTCGAAACAAACTGTACAACTTTAAGACTATTCATTCCATGGGCAAAAAGATTGTCATCGTCACCAATCTCTTCATCCAATAAATTAGATAGAAACTGAGTCATTGTAGGTTTTTCCAATTCTCGCAACTGTGCAAGTTTATTATTTCTATTACTTATGTTCACTTTTTCCAAATAATTGTTTTTAAGTAAAACTCTATTGATCTTTCCATTACTGTTAATTGGCAGTTCGTCCAGTAGTAAAATATTTGAGGGAATTGCGTAGTTTGGCAGCACAAGCTTTAAGCGATTTCTGAGAGCGTCGATACTATCAATCGGAGATTGGAGAGCGTTTTTAGGCACGAAAGCTACAAGTCGGGTTTCGGATTCTGACTTAATCGCGCTCACACAGGATTCATGACCACCCAGAAAAGCGTTTATATGGTTTTCAACTTCTTCTGTCTCAATTCTGTAGCCATGGATTTTTATCTGATTGTCAGCTCGCCCGATGAAAGACATCTCTCCAGCAGATGTCAGCGATACGAGGTCGCCTGTTCTATAACCTTGAAAGCCAGTAGAGCTATCAGTAAAAAAATTACTTTTTGTTAATTCGATATTATTTATATAACCAAATCCAACGCTAGGACCCACAACATACAGCTCACCAGTGCGCTCATCCTTTTTCTTTGTTTGCACCCAGACTTTGGTTCCGGGGAGTGGTTTGCCTAATGTGATTTCTTCACCTAGTTTTAGCTTTTTTGAAAGACAATAGATAGTGGTCTCGGTAGGGCCGTAAATATTCCATATTTGATTGGCTGTGCTTAAGTTTTTGAGTAGAAGATTTGACACATTTTCGCCACCTAATATCAGAGTGGCGTTCGTTTGTGGTATCCAACCTCCCATTGTCATCATCGTAAACATAGTTGGTGTTCCGGTGAAACAATTAATCTGCCATTTTTTACTAATCTGCTCAAAATAATCCGGATTTTTGGGTATTGATTTGTCGGCGATGCAAACAGTGCCGCCAGCTACAAGAGGTAGTAGCAGCTCGAAAATAGAGAAATCGAATGCAGGAGATGCTACGGCTAATAATTTTGTGCTATTGGACACATTAAAACGTTCAATACTATTTTTAAGCACGTAATCCAATGAAGATGCGGCAATAACAACGCCTTTGGGAGTTCCTGTTGACCCTGAAGTAAAAATAAGATATCCACCGCCCGAAGGCACAGGGTCTTTTTTAGGGCGGTTTCCATCATTAAGCTGTGGAACTATTCGAAGAGTAGAGTTTTCGGTTAGTTTCGCACTTGCACTGATATGCGCTTGGTTGCAGACTACTTGTTTACGCTTTCCGGGCCATTCTTCTTCTAATGGGAGATAGAATGATCCGGACATTAAAATTCCCAGTAGAACGACCACTCGTTCTTTACATCTACCGACATCTACATTTATCACCGAGCCACAAAGATGCTGCTCTTCTATTTGTGTTGATATACGTTTGGCTTGTTCAACTAATTGCGAGTATGTAAAAGTTCCATTTCCATCCTTAACAGCCTCACTATTGGGATGTTTAAGGGCATTTGTTAATATCCTCTCGAGTATGAATAATCTTTGTGGATGCATGTGACTTCTCCTTTAACGACGAATGATTCTTTGTCCACGTTTTCTAATTTGATTAGTGACGACTGCAGGCATTATTCCCACTAACGCCAGTGCACACCAATACCAAGCCGTCAATCCTGCAGGACGTAGTGCCGGAACGATCCAACCGCCAAGGAATGAGCCTGCCGATTCACCAATGGCTGCAATTATCAGCCGATAGTTCAGAATGTCCACCAAAGGCTTATCTGGCTGTGCCTCTACCAGAGCAATATTGATTAATGGCGCATAGATGCATTCTGCAATGGAGAACACAACCAAGGAAATGATGCATATCCACCAGTACGACGAGACTCCGCAGGCGAATAGTGCGAAGGAAATTCCATAAATCCCCAGGCTTTTGACTATGAATGAGGTGGCATTATGTTCTTTGGTCATATTGCGCGAGATGATCTTACTTACCGGCATTTGCAGTGCTATGACCGATATGGCATCAATGGAATAGAACAATCCTCTTATGACTGGACTATCGGATAACGAGTGGAATTCCAATGCCATTCCGGCAAAAAGCTGACCATTCATGATACTGCCCACGAACACCGCCAGGATGGCAAGAACCGTACCGGGACTTTTCAGCGAGTCTGTAATGGTTTTCACGATGGAGGAAGTGTTTTCCTCGCCGCTTTTCTCATTGCGTATGAAGACATGATGAGTCAGCGCTATTGGAGCTAGTAAAGCAGAAAAAGCATAGAGTCCGACGATGATTGCAATAAAGAGCGTTTGTCCGAAAGCCTTATATATGTAATTCGAACCCAGAGGTCCAATCGCGGATCCAAGATTGGCTGCCATGGTCACTAAAGCAAACAAAGAAGCCTGAATTTTTTTATCCTTTACTGTAGCGATGATATGCCCTCGTAGGGCAAAATTAACCAATGAAAGACCGAGTCCCAGCAAAGCCAAATCCGCAAAAAGGAAGCCGATAAAACCACCCATTGCCGGTTGTAGCAGCAAAAGTGAAAAAACCATGAATCCGAAACCGGTCTCAGTGAGGGATACCGTTGAGAAACGCTCAATCAAGCTACCTATAAAAACAGTACTGCCTCTAGAAAAAAGAGATAAAATTCCGAGCGCCAGTCCAACATATAGCGATGACGCCGCAGAAACTTGGCCGGTGAGAATAACCGAAAGAAGGGAGAAGAGACCGCTGTACGCAGCAGTATTCAAAAAGTAATTCACTGATATGGAGTCTCTTTTAATATCGTTCAGCTTCTCCATTTGAATGGACCTTCTTTTATGCTTTACAAATAATGTCTCCCCATGCTAGTTGTCATAGGGGAATTGTTCATTGCTGCGTCCACGTTTTGGCGTACCTGAGGGCACCAAGCCTCGGACAACGCAAACAATGCAACGTTCCACAGTCCGAATTCAGCAACGAAGCGGAAAAGAACGACTACTCGTCCATCTCTGTCTCGTCTGGCTGGATGGGTCGCTGCACGGACGATCCGCCGGAGAGCATTTCCAAGTAAACCGGAATCGGACGAGCACATGCTGCTAAGTAAGCAGCTACAACGTGCTATACAGCTCATCGACTGATTCGGCGATGAGTTCGGGATATTTAGCTCGTGTGGCTTTGCTCAGCGGTTTTTTGGTGAATACCGCCAAATGGGTGGCGGCAAATCCACGAACCAATCCGACACGGTCGCGTAAGGACTCGATGGTCTCGGTCTCGTCAAGATTGTTGCGCCATCTGCATTCGCCAAGCAATATGGTTTTTGATGAGGCGTCGGCTGCAATCACGTCGAGGTCGGTCTGTTCGTGTTTTGCCGGGCTGGTTCCCACCATTTCCCGAAGGAGGTGGCGAGGAACGGAAGTTTCCAGCGGCGTTGGCATAGGCCAGCCATTGGGCGCAAATCGCTTCGAATTGCTGACCGACATAGGTGGCGAACGCTTCGCCGAGAGCCAGTCTACGCGCTGCGATACTGCCCGCATTCTGTTCCACGGCACCCATGTTGGGGCCTACGAAGCGGAACCAGTATGCGAAGAAGGGGTCTTTGATGATGTACATGCCGCGGCGCGAGCGCTCCGGTTTTTCACTGAACGGCACTCGCTTTCCGACAAGGCCGAGGTTATTGAGTGTTTGCAGGTACAGGTTAACATTGCCGTGCTCGACTCCGGAATGCTCCGCGATTACCTTGGGCGTCAATTCGCCGTTTGCAATGGCCTGCATCACCGAAAATAGATTGCAGGCTCGCGCAACTCCTCGCGCAACAGCATCATCGGTTCCTCGTACAGTGTGCCGAGTTTGTCGAAGCAGAGGTTGATGACGTTGGACTGGTAGCCGGCCGATTTGTCAAGTTGGCTCAGATAATATGGCATGCCGCCAAAGGTAGCGTAATAGTCTACCTGCTCAATCGGCGGGGTGTTCGGCAAGAATTTCGCGACTTCCAGATAGTTGAGTGGCTGCAGCCGGATTTGCGCGGTGCATCTGCCGAATAAGGGACTTTTGGAGCCAAGCACCTTGCTTTCCATGAATCCTTCGTTGCTGCCGGAAACAATCAGCATCACATTGGTTCGTTTGAGATCATGGTCGATGGCGATCTGGAGGACCGAGGGAAGGGAGTTGTTGGCGAGTGCTGCATAAGGAAACTCGTCGAATACCAATACCATCGGTGTACTGGATTCCCGTTCTCGTTTGGCTATGTAGTCAAAGGCTTGCTGCCATGTGGCGAAGGGCGGCGTTTCTGAAGGCTGCCCGTAAAATTCGGCGATGGTCGGAGCGAAAGCTCCGCCGAAGATTGCAGCAAGGTTGTAGCTCAGACCGGTGCCGGAGTAGCGCACATGGGTCGGGAACAGCTCAGGCAGGTAGGCGCCGCACGGTCCGAACAGGCCACCCATGATGACAAAAGCCGACGCACAGGAAGATCATCACACGCGGCACACTGTGCACCAGCAGCACCGGAGTGAAGAAGCTGAACGCCATAGCTCAACGACCAAGTACTACGCACGTAGAACAACGTGTAGGTGATGCCCATGGCGAGCGTACCAAGCACGACTTCCTTCCAGTACGGAAGCAGTGAACGCAGCGGATGCTTGACAACGCGGTGTTCATCCCCGACCTTCCGGAAAAAGGCAACAAAAAGCCCGAAGGCAGAAACCTCCAGGCTTAGAGAGAGAAGAGAAGAAGGAATTCAATTATCGGAAACCTTGCGGTTCGGGGCTTTTGCAGCTGAGACATAGTTAACCTCTCTAACCTTCAGGAACCACCATGTTTTTCTGCGAGTTTCCTGTGAATCCGCACTCACCGACACACGCGAGCAGCCGTGTATCCGAAACCCACATACTCCCCACAATCCGCATGCCCAAAATCCGCACTCCCCCGCCAAGCTCGCATCTCACATCCATATGCAAACACAACGGTCCCTCTGCGGAGGGACCGAAGCAATGTACTAATGCGCAGAATGCTCTAGTTCTTGAAAGAGTGAATCGGTGCCGGAATACGGCCGCCTCGGGTCACGAAAGCCTCGCAGCTGGTCTGGTTGACCGGCATGATGGGCGCGTAGCCCATGAGGCCGCCGAAGTTCGCCATTTCGCCGACGCCCTTGCCTGCCACGGGGATCACGCGCACGGCAGTTGTCTTCTGATTGACCATGCCGATGGCGGCTTCGTCGGCGATCAGGCCGGAGATGGTGGAAGCAGAGGTATCGCCCGGAATGGCGATCATGTCGAGGCCCACCGAGCATACGCAGGTCATGGCCTCAAGCTTCTCGAGGGTCAGGCAACCGGAAGAAGCCGCGTCGATCATGTTCTTGTCTTCGGAGACCGGGATGAACGCGCCGGACAAGCCGCCCACGTAGCTGGACGCCATGATGCCGCCCTTCTTGACCTGGTCGTTGAGCATGGCCAAGGCCGCGGTAGTGCCGGGAGCGCCGACCTGTTCGAGGCCGATCTTCTCCAGCACTTCGCCCACGGAGTCGCCCACGGCCGGGGTCGGGGCGAGCGACAGGTCGATGATGCCGAACGGGATGCCGAGGCGGCGGGATGCTTCCTGGGCCACAAGCTGGCCGACGCGCGTGATCTTGAACGCGGTGCGCTTGATGGTCTCGCACAGGAACTCGAAGTCCTTGCCCTTGGCCGCATCCAATGCGCGGGAGACGACACCCGGACCGGAAACGCCCACGTTGATCACGGCGTCGCCCTCGGTGACGCCGTGGAAGCCGCCGGCCATGAACGGGTTGTCGTCAGGCACGTTGCAGAAGGCCACGAACTTGACGCAGCCGTAGGAGTCGTTGTCGGCGGTGCGCTCGGCAACGTCCTTGATGATGTGGCCGAGCAGTTCGACCGCGTTCATGTCGATGCCGGTCTTGGTGGAACCGACGTTCACGGACGAGCAGACGATGTCGGTCTCGGAAAGGGCTTGCGGCAGGGAGCGGATGAGCAACTCCTCGGCCGGGGTCATGGACTTGGAGACGAGTGCGGAGTAGCCGCCGATCAGGTCGACGCCGACTTCCTTGGCTGCCTTGTCAAGCGCGTGGGCGATCTTGACGAAGTCCTCGCTCGTCTTGCAGGAGCTGGCACCGACCAGCGAGATCGGGGTGACGGTGATGCGCTTGTTGACGATCGGGATGCCGTAGTCGCGTTCGATGGCCTTGCCGGTGGAAACGAGGTCCTTGGCATAGGTAGTGATCTTGCGGTAGATGTTGTCGCAGGTCTTGTCGACATCGTCCGAGGCGCAGTCGAGCAACGAGATGCCCATGGTGATGGTGCGGACGTCGAGCTTCTCCTGCTCGATCATCTGATTGGTCTCGTGGACCTCCATGATGTTCAGCATGGTTTGTTCCTTACAGGATATTTGAAGACTAGTTTGGCGGTCACCCTCATCAGAGGGATAAGGATGGCTCCGTCAGCGGAAAGCCCACCGGGCTTTCCACCTCCTCGCGTGAGGCGGCCTGCTGAGCCGGTCGCCTCAAATACGGTGCATCTTGGTGAAGATTTCCTCACGCTGGCAGCGGATGCGCACGCCGATGTCGTCGCCGAGGTCCTCAAGGTTGCCGACCATCGCGCCGAAGTCCTTGTCCGCGTTGGCGTAGTCGACAATCATCATCATGTTGAAGTAACCGTCGATGATGGTCTGGGAAATGTCAAGCACGTTGACCTGATGTTCGGAAAGGTATGTGCAGACGCGTGCGATGATGCCGACAGTATCCTGACCGACGACGGTGATGATTGCCTTGTTCATGGAACTCCCTAAACGTGAGGTGTGAATATCCAGTTACCGTCTTGGCGAATTGCCGGACGTGCCCTCAAGTATAGGGAAGGCACGTGCCAAAACACGTGCCTTTCGTCTGTTTTGCCTTACATACTGAGATGACTGCCGGTTACCACCTACCGCTGCAGCAGCTGTATGTCACCGCCAGATGCCGTCAAGCACACGCACATCCACGCAATCGACCTTGCCGTCAGCAACAAAACGGAACTCGCCATCGCCGTCCGCACCTTGGAACAGCATACTGCCGGCCGCTTCGCCGTTGTTAAGGAAGACTTCCACCACATTACGGTCGAAGAAGATTTCGACGCGACGCACATCGGCGATGCCGCTATCGAAATCGATGTCGTCCACGACTGTTCCCTTCGTGACCAGTCGGGTCACGCCGTCGCGACGCTGCAGCTGCAATTCCATCGAATTACCATTGGCGGAATTGGTACCAGTCGCGATGAGCATTGTGAAATCGTCATCGTCAGCCAGATGCATGTCCGTGTAATACGCGTTGTTCGGCACAATAAAGAAGGTCCCGTTTTCGTCTGCATGCGCTTCCAAACGATCGCCTAGCAGCTGCTCGTACACTTCCTTGACAGGACGGCTGGTCAAGCGGCCGTCACGCACGTGCAGTTCACGTGGCAGCGACATCATGCCGTTAGCGATGCACGGCTTTTCCACACGCATCGCGGGAAAGTCGGTATACCAGCCGAACACGATACGACGCCCGTCGTCGGCAGCAAAGCTTTGTGTCGCGTAGTAGCCGGTACCGAAATCGCACCAATCGCTGTTCCCTACCTGCAAACGTGGGCCATCGGCGGTGTCCTTGAGATCACCAACATACCAACGCACCTGCTGGAAACGACCTTGCTTGTCACGGTAGTGCATCAAAGCTCCGATGGCGACCGTCTTGCCGTCGAGCTGGAACAGGTCAGGACATTCGTAGGTACGTGACAGCTGGTGGCCGAAGTCGGCGAGCACCGGTCCTTCATACTGCCACGTCACGTTGCGCTTGAGCGGTTTCTTCGCGGAGAAGAGCGCCATGGCAGGCACCGTATCCATATTGGGCTTGTCGGTGCCGGGCATGCCTTGCGGACCGCACGTAAACCAGCCGTCTGTACCCTGTACGCTGATGCCAGGCGCCGCGGAGGACACAGCATCAGTATCGAATTCGGCGACCGGCAGATTCGTGGCGGTCACCATGTAAGCGCGTTCCGGATCGATCGCCTCGCCGCCCATGCCGGTTTCCACCTTCGGATCACGGAAATCGAAGCCAAAACCATCGTTAACGCGCAACGCGACTGGAGATTCGACACTCACATGCACGCCATCCTCACACAAGCAGGTGGTCTGGTATTCAGTAACAGACGATTCGTCTCCGCGAGTCTCCAGGTGCCGGGTTAGATACAGGCGAATAGCGGCCGCATCATCACCCTTGCAGGGATTGTCACACGCATCCACCGTCACCGCGGATCCGGAGAACGCGCCGCCAACGATGCGTTCGTCGATATGCAGCTCCGGCTGCGGTTCGAGGAAGATTGGCAGATGCGTCCAATGCACCAGATCGCGGCTCACTGCATGGCCCCAGTGCATATTGTCCCAGCCAAAACCATACGGATTGAATTGGTAGAACAGATGGTAGCGTCCTTGGAAACGACACAGGCCGTTAGGATCATTCATCCAGCGAGCGAATGGCTCGAAATGCGCCGCAGGGCGAGCGAAACGATCATAGATCTGATCCAGCGTCGGCTGCGTATCCCATTCATTGTCATATGGATTCATGCTGATGAAACGCACGCCTTCATCAAGAAGATTCTCGCACTCTGACAAGTAGGCGAACCGCACGGTCAGTCGGTGCGCGCTCACCGTAATACGCACGTTCGTCGGCACCAGAATCAAGAAATGGTGGCGACGCTCGGCCACCGGCATGACATGGCTGGCGATTTGATGGCCGTCCCCGTCTGTAATGGTGACGGCAGCGTCATCGCCGCATCTTTCGGCGAACAATTCCAGCAAGCGGTAGCCGCCGGTTTCGATGGCAACGGAATAGTTGTCAGGCATAATAATTTCCTCCACAGCGCCACATGATCGGATATCACGTGGCTACGCATTGAAAAACTGATAATCGGAAAACTAAATATGAAAAAGGGGAACACCCGTCACGACACGATGGAATCGCGTTCGATGATGCGGCAGCGCAATGCTGTTTTGCTGCCATCACGTTGCCTCTGCACCGCCATGCCACGATCGGACTCAAGATCAGCTACGGCCTTGTCGCCGTCAAGTATGGCGACAAGTTGCCGAACCGCTTCAAAACCCATCTCATAATGGGGCAGTTCCAGCGTAGTCAGTGATGGTTTAATCACATTAGTGATGAACGGCTGGTTATCGATGCTGATCACCGACACGTCAGCGCCAATGTGCACTCCGCGTTCGCGTGCGGCTTCGTAGATGAAGGTGGCGCGCACATCGTTGAAACAGAAGATGCCGTCCGGCTTGATTTCGTCGAATACCCGCGCCGCCTCAGCAGCAGCGTTGGTCGTCTCCAATACATTGACGACCAAAGCGTCATCGAATGGAATGCCCGCTTCCGCAAGCGCACGTCGGTAACCAGTCAGACGTTGACCTTGCGCGACGATGGGGGTTGCGGAACCGTAGTAGACAATGCGTCTGCATCCAGCTTTGATCAGACGGTCGGTGGCGTCATACCCCGCCAGTTCATCATCGGGGTAGACCGAGGGAACTCGCCCCGCTGCATCCTCACTGTCCACCACCACGGTCGGGCTGCCTTCCAAGACTTCGGGAATGTCCACTTTGCGGTGGAACATCATGGCGTATAGGAAGCCATCCACGTTGTATCGGAGCAGAGCGGATATTTCTTGGTTCTCGAGTTCAGCGTCATTATTGGTGTTCGTGGTAAGCAGTATGTATCCGAGCTTGCTCGCGGCATCCTGCGCACCTTCGAGTACCTTGCTCGCGTACGGGGTCGTGGCGATTTCATCGGTCACAAATCCCAAGGCGTTGGATTTGTTGGTACGTAGGGTGCGCGCCACGGAATTAGGCTTGTACCCCATGTTCTCGGCAGTCGCACGGATTTTCTGCGCAACCGCCTTGCTGACGCGATTGTGATCCTTGTTGTTCATAACCAAAGACACAGTGCATACGGAAACACCCGTTTCCTTAGCTATGTCTTTGATAGACACCAATCGTTTGGACCTGTTCACTCGTTGACTTACCGACGACTGTACCATTTTATCACCCCCTTTTTTCGAACATGTCACGATGTCTGGTTTCGGGCGCGACCCGTGCTCTGTTCCATGCGGTCATGAATGTCCATTCCAGGCAGACGGCCGAATGAATAAACAATCCAAGCTGTGCAGAACATCGGCAGCGACAAGCCGAACACCATGAGAATTCCAGGCCATTGCACCCATACAAGCACGGTAAGAATCAGCAGTCCAACCTGCAGAAGGCTGCACAACGGGCGTGCCACAATCATCGCCAACGTCGTGCGGACAATCCAGACGGAACGTTCCGCGTAATTCGCGCGCACTACCCAAACCAAGCAGGTGAACATCACGAGAACCGCAATGAGCAGCAGAAGCACACCGGAAATCGCAATATCAAAACTGTTGCGGGCATGTCTGCTCATCATACAGCAATCGATGATGATTACAGCCCAGAGAACGATCAACGGCCAACCGAAAAGATTCGCGCGCTTGACTTCGCTTTTCCAGAAGCCGTGGAACGTCTTCCAAACTTCCTTGGCCCGCATTGAACAGTCCTCAGAAAGCAGCCACGCACGGAACGTAGCCTGCGCAGCCGCGAACGAGGGGAGAAATCCCAGCACGACGGCTCCCATCAGAGTGTGCGCGAGTATGGCCACGTTGACCACGAAAATCGTGACTAGCAGACGGCAGAACCGCTCGTAGGCCACAGAGAAGCGGGCAAGCATAGCGAATCCTTTCTATCGGCTGGCTTTTAGATTGGTTGTCTCTTGTCGGATTGCGTTTGACTCAACCCTTGACCGCGCCGAGCATCACGCCCTTGTTGAAGTACTTCTGCAAGAACGGATAGAGCACAAGCAGAGGCAGGGTAGAGACGATGATGATGCCGAACTTGATCTGATCGGCGGCCTGCTGCTGCGCAGCCGCGTTGACATTGGTTCCAGTACCCTGCGCCACCAGTAGCAACTGCTGCAACACCACCTGCAATGGCTGCTTCTTGTCGTCGGTGATGTAGATAAGGCCCGTCATGAAGTCGTTCCAGTGGCCGACAAAGTAGTACAGACCAATTACAGCCAGAATCGCGGAGCTTAACGGCAGCACAATCTTGAAGAAGTAGCCAAAGTAGCTCAGCCCGTCGATCTGGGCCGCGTCGAAGAGCTCTTCGGGGATAGAGGTTTCGAAGAAGGAGCGGGCCACGATCACGTTGTACACGGAAACCGCGCCAGGCAGGATGAACACCCACATGCTGTTGTTGATGCCGAGGCTCTTGTACAGCAGGTAGTTCGGAATCAGGCCGCCGGCGATGAACATGGTCACGGTGAACAGGAACATGATCATGCGTCGCGGCTTGAACTCGCGACGGGATAGCGCGAAGGCGCAGGGAATGGTCACTGCCATGTTGACCGCGGTGCCGACCACCGAATAGATGATGGTGTTGAGATAGCCCTGCCAGATGCGCTGGTTGGCGAACACCTTAGCATAGCCAACGAAGGTCACACCCTTGGGTAGCAGCAGCACTTCACCGCCGGCCACGGCGTTCGGATTTGAAAATGATGCGATGACCACGAACCACAGCGGGTAGAGCACCGCCACAATGGTCAGGAGCAGCAGCACATTGATGATGCCTGACACCGCCAGGTCACCCGGCTTCTGCTTCTGGCGCACGTGCTTGTTCCAGGGAATGTCGTTCTTGTTCTGGGTAACAGCCTCAATTGTTGCAGACATGATAAAACCCTTCTAGAAAATGCTCGTATCGGAAACGCGCTTGGCGATTGCATTCGCGGTGATCAAGAAGATGAAGTTGACCAAGGTGTTGAACAGGCCGATTGCCGTCGAATACGAGTATTGGCCATTGATAATACCGATTTTGTAGGTGTATGTGGCGATGACTTCGGTGGCCGGCATGTTCAGCGAGTTCTGCATCAGATAGATCTTGTCGAAGCCCACGTTGAGCACGGAGCCCATGTTCATGATGAGCAGGATCGCACATGTCGGCATGATCGCAGGAATATCGACGTAGCGAATCAACTGCAGACGGCCTGCACCGTCGATCTTCGCCGCCTCGTACAGCGATGTGTTCACACCGGCGAGCGCAGCCAGGTAGATGATGGAGTTCCAACCAACATGCTGCCAGACTTCGGAGATCCAATAGACCGCGGTGATGGCGCTGGTGGAGCCCATCAGTGATTCATCACCGAAGAAGCGACCGAGAATGCCGGTACCAGGAGTCAGGAAGATGTTGAGCATGGAGACGATGACCACCACGGAGATGAAGTGGGGCATGTAGGTAATCGTTTGCACGAAACCCTTAATTTTCTTAGAACCGATCTGATTGATCAGCAGGGCCAGAATAATCGGAAAGATGAAGCCCATGACCAGTGTCCAAAGGGAAATGCGGATGGTGTTGGTCATGATCTCGCCAAACAGCGGGTTGTGGAAGAATTCCAGGAAGTATTTGAAACCGACGAATTTGCCGCCGGTCAGGCCTTTGGTCGGATCGAACTCGCGGAAGGCGAGCTGGATGCCCCACATCGGCACGTAGGAGAACAGTCCCACGAAGAACAATGCCGGAGCGGAAAGAATCCACAACTGCCAGTAGCGACGTAAATGGTCGGCGATGCGATCGAGCAGACCTGGTTTCTTGCGGTCGGGAGCCGCTTCCATCGCCACGGTCCGTGCAGCAACGCCTTGCGATGTTTGTGCACTCATGTTGGTCTCCAATTTAGGATGATTGCTAGGGAACAAAAATGCGGGGTCCGGCGGCAGTCACGGGAGAGAAACGAACCCGTGCGATGGACCCCGCGGTATTACTTGGCTACTTGGTGTACTTGTCGTACCACTTCTGCCAAATCTTGATGTTGGCGTCGAGGCCGAGGGTCGGTTCGGACACCTTCTTCACGTAGGCATCCCATTCCTTGTCGATGCCGCCCTTCTGGACCCACTTCGCGATCTGGTTGTTCGCGTAGTTGGAGATGGCGGTGTTGTTGTTTTGCAGGGTGTTGGAGTCCTCGGTATTCGGGCGCACGTAAATCGGTACGACATCCTTGACGCCGTCGACGCGGTTGCGCGCCTCACGAATGGCCAAGTCGGACGCAGTGACCTGGTCGGCGTTGGTGTCGTTGACCATCTTCACGTCGTCGCGAATCCAGCCACCGAAGCGGTCCTGCAGGGCGACGGCGCGGGTATCAGGATATTCGGCGTAAGCTTTAGCCTTGTCGATGGTGTACTGGTGGTCGCCGTCATCGGAGACGATATCTGGAATAGAGCCGAAGAATCCAGCCACGGAAAGCTTCTCGCCGTACATGGCGTCGATCACCTTGTAGATGGCGTCCTGGTTGGCTGCGTTCGGGTTGACGGTCAGGCCGGAACCGGAGTAGGCCCAGCGGCAGGCGTCCTGGGAATAATCCCACTTGACCTGGGAGTCGGGCGTGGAGGCGTCCTTCTTCAGCGGCGGCAGGGTGACGTACTGGTCGCCAAGCGCGTTGCCGTATTCGGCGTAGTTGGACCAACCGAAGGAGACGCCGGTCAGCGCGGTCTTGCCGTCACTGACGGTCTGCGAAGTGTATTGCGAGGCGTCGCGGGTGAGCACATCCTTCGGGATAAGGCCCTTGGCCATGAGTCCGTGCAGGTAGGAGACGACGTCCTTGAGCGCGTCGGAGGTGTAATAGCTCTTAACCTTGCCGTTGTCCACATAATAGCCCTGTTCGGAAGCGCCGCCGCCCATGAAGGAGGTGACCACGCCTTCGGAGTTCATCAGCGCCAGAGGGCTCCACAGGCCGAAACCGAGGCTGCGGATATTCATCGGCACCTCATCAGCCTTGCCGTTGCCGTTCGGATCCTGGGTCTTGAATGCATCGAGCACGTTCTCGAGCTCGTCCCAAGTGGTCGGCATCTGGAGTCCCAGCTTGTCCAGCCAGGTCTTGTTGATGAACATGTGAGTGCCGGAAACCTCGTAACCCTTGCCGCGGTCGGAGGGCAGCATGGCGATCTTGGTGCCATCGGTAACGTACTTCGCGGCGCCCGGCTGGGCCTTGAGGAACTTCTTGACGTTCGGCATCTTGTCCAGATGCGGCTTGAGATCCTCGAAATAGGTGCTGTACTTGGCCGCATCCACCATGCTGAACAAGCTCAAGCCAATGTCCGGGAATTCACCGGCGGCCATCTTGGCGCTCTTCTGCTGGCCCCAAGCGTTGTCGGAGACTTCCTGCCACTTGATGGTGCAATCGCAGGCGGCTTCCAGATCCTTGGTGTACTGGGTGTCCTGCATCGGATGGTCGGTCACGTTGCGACGAACCAGAATGTTGACGATTGGCTTGCCGTTCTCGTCTGTGGTGGCCTGCTTGTTGCCGCAGGCGGCAAACGTCGTGGCCATAGTCGCGACTGCAGCTATTGATGCCAACAGGCGAACACTTCTTCGTGCCATGATTAGGCTCCTTCTTCCTTGATGTTTCCTCATCGCACCGATACGAGAAGCACCGGCGAAATTTCCGCCGCCCACTTACTTTGTGGCTATTGCTTTGCGGTGGTTAACACTATAAGACGTTAATCGATTAATGTCAAATGTTAATCGTTTATCTCAATAGTTAACACTCTCATTGACCAGTCCACCCAGCGCCGCAAACGTAAACTTCGGCTCCATACTGCCGTTCTCGCAGAACACAGGAATCACCCACATCGCGACACGCCGTTACTCGTATAACGTATCTTTTTCCATCAAATGCACGTACAACCCGTCCGTTGTACGCACAAAAGCGTAGCCGAACATGACGGCCACCAAGTCGGCCGCTACTTACAAAAGGTGCTCCCCTCCTTCAGGAGGAAGAAGAAGCGCACGGATACGATCAGACAGCACCAAACCAAACAGTAGCCGCACCTGGGAGCCAGGATGAAGCATTCGGCATCGTGCCTGCTGGCCATCGTCGTGGGATACTCTGTGCACCATCTGGCCCACAAGTAAATCATGCAAAAACGCGCGTTGGCGCACGTCCTTTTTCATGGACGTGCGCCAACGCGCGTTTTTGCATCAGCTTCCGAGATCAGGCCTCGCGGCTCGCGGAAGCCGCAGCGAACGCCGGCAAGGCGCGAGGTGCGTTGAAACCTTCCTTTTCGAAGCGGTCAGCAATCTTCTGTGCAATCTCGTGGCCCTGGCCCTTGTCGACCAGGGCGATGATGGAGCCGCCGAAGCCGCCGCCGGTCATACGCGCACCGTAGGCACCGTTCTTGCGGGCCACGTCTACGGCGATGTCCAGCTCGGGGACGGTGACCTCGTAGTCGGCGGCCAGCGAATCGTGGGAAGCGTTGAACAGACGGCCCGCAGCCTTGATGTCGCCGTTGGCGAAGGCGCGCACGAAGGAACGCACGCGCTCGATTTCGGTGACGACGTGGCGCACGCGCTTCTTCATGGTCTCGTCAGGCAGGGCGTCAAGCGTTTCCTTGAGGGCCTGGAACTGGTCATCGGCCTTGGAGATGCCGTCGGCGGTAACGCGCAGGTTGGCCACACCGAGAATCTTGGCGGCTTCCTCGCAGGTGGCGCGACGCTGAGCGTACTGACCATCGTTGAGCTGGTGCGGAGCCTGGGTATCGACCACAAGCAATTCGAGGTTGTACTTGTCGAGGTCGAACTCCTGCTGGGAGACGTTCTCCAGCGGGGTGAGCTCCGGACGGCAGTCAAGCAGCAGCGCGTGGCCTTCGGTGCAACGCATGGAGGCGTTCTGGTCGAGACCGCCGGTGGAGGCGCCGGCCATCTCGTTCTCGGACTTGATGGCGGCGTTGATGAGGGTCACACGGCCGGCGTCGGAATCGCCGTAACCGAGGCCGTACACGTCGTCCAGAGCCAGAGCGGTGGAGCAGGTCATGGCGGCGGAGGAGCTCAGGCCGGAGCCCAGCGGCACGCAGGAGACGAAAGCGGCATCAAAGCCCTTGACCTTGTCGAAACCAGCCTGACGCAGCGCCCAAGCCACACCGGTCGGGTAGGCGGACCAGCCGTCCACGCCACGGGCCTTGAGGCCATCGAGATCAGCTTCAGCGACCTTGTCGGGAGCCACGCCGGAGACGACGCGAACCTTGGTGTCTTCGCGCGGCTTCAGGGCGATGAAGGTGCGATGCGGCAGAGCGATCGGCAGGCACAGGCCGGCGTTGTAATCGGTGTGCTCACCGATCAGGTTCACACGGCCCGGAGCAGCCCACACGCCCTCGGGCGCAGCGCCGTAGGTGTCCACAAACAGCTTGGTGGCTTGCGAGACGCCTTCCTCATGGGTCAGCGGCTCAATGAATTCAACAGCAGTCATTGATGTTTTCTTTCTATCAGTCGGCGATGTCGATGGAGCCGAGCTCGTGGAAGCGCTTGGCGATGAGTTCCGGCGTGGTGTCGGAGATCCAGGCGGCCATGCCGGATTCGGAGCCGGCGAGGTACTTGATCTTGTTGGCGGCGCGGCGGAAGGAGAAGAACTGCAGGTTCAGGCGGTAGTTCTCGCGGCGGGCGTCGTGGATCGGGGCCTGGTGCCAGGCAGCGATGTACGGCAGATCCATGCCCTTGCCGTCGCCCTTGTCGAAGAAGGCGTTGCCGCGCTTCAGGAGGTGCGAGTACATGGAGGCAAGGTCCCAACGCTCTTCGTCGTTGAGCTGGTCGAGGGTGAGCACGTCGCGCACCGGAGCCACGTGGACCTCGAGGGGCCAACGGGCGGCGGCCGGCACGTAGGCGACCCAGCTGTGGTTGCGCATCACGATGCGTTCGCCGGCTTCGAGCTCGGCGTTCATGATGTCCTTAAGCAGGTTGCCGCCGGTCTTCTCGTGGTAGGCCTCGGTGTGCTGGAGTTCCTTCTCCATCTTCGGGGCGATGAACGGGTAGCAGTAGACCTGGCCGTGCGGGTGGGCGAGGGAGACGCCGATTTCCTGGCCGTGGTTCTCGAACGGGAAGATCTGCTCGATGCCTTCCATCTTGGAGATTTCGGCGGTACGGAAGGCCCAGGCCTCAACCACGGTGCGCAGGCGGGAGACCGGCAGATCGGCCGGCAGGCCTTCCTCGTTCGGGTCGAAGCAGATGACCTCGCAGCGGCCGGCGGCGAGCTTCTTCTCCCACAGCGGGTTGCCGTCAACGTAGGTCACGTCCTCGGAGACACCGGGCACGCGCACCATCGAGGGGAAGCGGTTCTCGAACACCACGACGTTGTAGTCGGTGTCCGGCACTTCGCCGTCCTGGTACGGGTCACCGGGCTTGCGGGCGGCCAGCGGGTTGCCCTTGGCGGTGGCGCCGGGACCGGCGGTGATCGGGCGGTTCATACGGGCGGTGGCCATCGGGATCCAGTCGCCGGTCAGCGGGTCACGGCGCATCTGAGGGGCGGCGTACGGCACTTCGTTGCCGTCGGCGTCCAGGTGCGGGGCGAAACGGTAGTCCAGCGGGCGCGGGTCCTTGAGCTCGCGGGTCTTGGCACCGGAGACGAACTCGGGGTCGTCGTCCAGGTAGAAAAAGTCACGACCGTCGGCAAGCGTCGTCGGCGTGATGCGGATGTGCTCCTTCGCATACTCCCCGGGGGTGTAGTTGGCGAAATCAGCCATAGGTTTACTCACTTTCCTCAATGATCTCGCTCTGGTGGGCCAGCACGAGTTCCTTTACCAAATCCTTGGTTTTGGCGGCGGAGTCGGGGTCGAGCCCGTCGTCAGTAATGACCGTGTCCACTTGGTCGAAGCGCGCAAACAGCGACAGCGATGTGCAGCTCCACTTGGTGTGATCGGTCAAAACTATGGTGCGATCGGCGATGTCCATCATCGCCATATCGGTTGCGGCTTCCAGCGAATTCGGCATCAGGAAGCCACGGGGAATCGACACCGAGTGGGTGCCGAGGAATACGGTGTTGACACGCAGCGAGGCGACGACCTTGTCCGCGATCGGGCCGACAAGCGAGTTCGATCGGGTGATCACGCCACCGGTGACGATCACCTCCACATCCTTGGATTCGAGGGCCTGGACCAGCTCGGCCACGGGAATCGAATTGGTGAGGATGGTGATACCGCTGGACTGCTGCGATTCGAGCAGATGCTGGGCGAAGACATAGGCCGTGGTGCCGCCGCCGATGGCGATTACGTCGCCGGGAGCCACATATTGGATGGCTTCCTGGGCGATGGCGCCCTTCAGGCCGATATCCATCTGGGACTTGACAGAGAACAGGGGTTCGCTGAGCAAGGTACTGGTAGTCACCGCGCCGCCGTGGACGCGCTTCAGCAGTCCCTTGTCGGCAAGTTCGGCGATATCGCGGCGGATGGTCATCGCTGACACACCCAGTTCCTTCGATAGCGCCGTAATGCGCACTGCCCCGCGTGTGCGCAACCTGCTCAAGATGAGGTGCTGACGTTGTGACGAAATCATGTGAACATTATCGCACACAAAAGCTCACAAACCAAACCGGCTTGAGCGTTTTGGGGACAATTTCTCGAAAATTCCAGGCAATTCAGGTGTTCATTTCCGCAAAACCACGCAAAATCGCACATTGCGCGAACCGATATTCTCACAGCGGCCACTAGCGCGATAGCTCACGACCGACGACTCTCCCGCGCGCGTTGCTCAGCGGAGAGTCACGCCTGATACCTGGTGCGTCCCGATTCATGTATCTTCTGCCGAGCCTACGCCTGCGTGTGCCTCGACACGCGGCAGCCCCTTCCCCAATTCGCCTAGGTAGGGATCGCCTAGCCGCACCGGCCCAAGCGTGAGACAATAGGCGGTATGACTTACGTTTCTGAAAGCTTCTGGCACGACGCCGTCAACAAAGCTACCACCGATCTGTTCACCTTCGGCTACAAGCACATCATCAAACCGAACTTTGTGTTCAACCACCGCCCCGATGAGGCACACGATCAGATGATCGAGTTCTGTCATGTCGTCAAGAACGTCCCGCCGCTGCTGCTCGCCGAGCAGCTTATGCTCGACTACACCGACCCCATTCTGGAAACGAATGTGATGGGCGTCGATTTCACCAACCCGTTCGGCCTGTCCGCCGGCCTCGACAAGAACTGCGACATGCCCGTGGTGCTGGACCACGCCGGCTTCGGCTTCGAAACCGTAGGCTCCACCACCTCGCGTCCCTGCTCGGGCAACGCCAAGCCGTGGTTCCACCGTCTGCCTGAATACGATTCGATGATGGTGCATGTCGGCCTCGCCAACATCGGTTCGGACAAGGTCATCGAGCGCGCCGAGAAGGCTTGGACTCAGGCCCGCCAGATGCAGCTGTCTGTGTCGATCGCCCGCACCAACGACGACCAGTGCGGCGATTTGGACGAAGGCATTGAGGATTACTGCATTTCGATGCGCCGCGCCGCCGGCCGCACCGCGATGGTGGAGGTCAACGTCTCCTGCCCGAACACGCACGTCGGCGAACCGTTCACCACGACTCCGGAAGCGCTCGACCGTCTGTTTACGGCGCTCGACAAGATCGACCGCCCGCAGCCCACGCTGGTCAAGATGCCGTTGAACAAGCCGTGGGGCGAGTACAAGGAGCTGCTCGATGTGCTGGCCGAGCACAATGTGCAGGGGCTGTCCATCGCCAATCTGCAGAAGGACCGCACCGGCCTCGAGATTCCGCGCGATTGGGAGGGCGGCCTGTCCGGCGGCCCGTGCACCAACGCCAGCACCGAGCTGATTCGCAAGGTGTATAAAGAGTATGGCGACCGGTTCGCTATCGCCGGCATCGGTGGCGTCTTTACCCCCGAGCAAGCCTATGCGAAGATTCGTTCCGGCTCCAGCTTGGTCATGTTCATCAGCTCGCTGATGTACCGCGGCCCGCAGCAGATTACCGTGTTGAAGCGCGGTCTGGCCCAGCTGCTGCGCCGTGACGGATTCGAGCACGTCTCCGATGCCGTCGGCGTAGACGTGGAGTGAACTCACATATTGCCCTATTACCCATGGGGCGGTAAAACCCTCATGAGGCGGTGACTGTCCCATGGGGCGGTTAGCCAAATTTCACATTCCGCAGAATACCGCCGTTCTGGGTTACCGCCCCATGAGGGTTTTACCGCCCCATGGGAAAGTTACCGCCCCATGAGGATTTAGTACGCACCGGCCACGTATTGCGGGGCGTAGGGGACCTCTGTGGACGGTATGCCCAGCTTGTTGGCCGCACGCAACGGCCAGTACGGATCGCGCAATGCGGCGCGGCCAATTTCCACGGCATCGGCTTCGCCATGGGCCAGAATCTTGGCCGCCTGCTTCGGCTTGGTGATAAGACCCACCGCGGTCACCGGAATATCGGCCTTGGACTTGACCTGCTCGGCGAACGGCACCTGATAGTTCGGCTTGACCGGAATCGACACTCCCGACATGATGCCGCCAGTGGACACGTCCATCACATCGACGCCATGCTCCTTCAGCACCTTGGATAGTGCGATGGTCTGGTCCAAATCCCAACCGCCAGCGGCCCAATCCGTGGCCGAAATGCGCACCAGAACCGGCACGTCCTCAGGGACGGCCCCACGCACGGCATCCACGACCTCGACCAGGAACCGAGAGCGACCGGTCAAATCGCCACCATATTCGTCATCACGCTCATTGCTCAGCGGGTCAAGGAACTGAGAAATCAGATAGCCATGCGCGGCATGAATTTGAATCGCTTGGAAGCCGGCGGCCGACGCCCGGCCCGCCGCCGCGGCGAACGCGCCGACCAGACCATGAATCTCATCCACGGACAGCGCGCGCGGCGTATGCAGCCCGCCGAATGCGATTTCAGACGGTGCCATGGTGGGCCAGCCGCCCGCCTCCTCCGGCACACTCTGACCGTCATAGCCAACGGCAAAACAACCAGTCGAAGCCTTACGCCCCGCATGGTTGAGTTGGATGGCAGGCACCGCACCCGCCTCGCGAATACCGTCCACGATCCAGCGCCAAGCATCAATCTGCCCGTCTTCCCACAGGCCCAGATCGCACGGCGTGATACGCCCCTCAGGAGCCACGGCGGTGGATTCGACGATCACCATGCCGAATCCGCCGAACGCGCGAGACACGTAATGCTGGTAGTGAAACGGCGTGGGCCTACCGTCGCGGGCGAACGACGAATACGTGCACATCGGAGGCAACCAAATACGATTACGCACGGTCACCTCGCGCAGCGTCATTGGCGCAAACAGCCCAGGACGGTCCTTGCTGGCTTTCTTATCTGCCTTGCCCACAGCTTCCCTTCCCTCATAATCCTCATAATCCTCATAATCCTCATAATCCTCGAACGATTCGCTCGTCTTGCCCGTGCCGGCCCGCTTCTTGGACCGTGCGTCGGATTTTGACTTCTTCTTACCGTGCTTACGGTTCTTCGATGCATCATCGTGCTTGGTCTTCGGCTGCTTGGACTGATCGCCGTCCGAAGACGAAGCCATCGTCACCGCTTTGAGATCCGGCACGTCGAATCCACGAAAATCAAAATTCTCATGCGTCAGATCGTCGTTGCTCATCGTTCCCCTTTCCGATGCGCGTTCATGGCGAATATTCGATGAACGCGCTGGCGTTGTCATTAAGTATTGTAAAACGGGCGTCACCTGAAACAGGTAACGCCCGCAAACTACGTAATCTGGGTATCGCAGTCGGCCATGTTACGTAGACTCAGCCGGCCTGCAATCACCAAATGTCAAACGCCAATCACCAATCACTGGCCATCATTCACAACTGCTCTGAATCAGTGCCCCTGGGGTTGGGTGTTGTTTTGCCCAGTGTTCTGCGACTGAGACTGATTGTTGTTGCTCTGCGATTGGCTGTTGCCATTCGTAGTGGTCTGCGGCGCGCTGAACGTCCGTCCGCCGATGCCCAGATACTTGCCAGTCGTGGTGTACTTCGAGACGGGCTGGCCGTAATCGTTGTCAATCGGTATTTTCTTCTTGGAAATGTAGCTATTGAAGAAGTTGGTAACGGCCGGAGCTGCGATTGTCGAACCATCCCAATAGCTGTTGTACCGGCCGTTGATGGCAATGTTGGAAATGCGGTTGGTGTACGGGTTCTGTGCGTCGCCGACCACAGCGAACGCCGCAATCTGATTAGGAATGAACGATCCACCGGACACCGCGAGATCCTCACTGGTACCGGTCTTACCAAACGACTTACGCCCGTCAGCCAATCTGAATGACCAACCGGCACCATCCGGCCGCACCGTACCTTGGTTCAGGGTATAAGCGAGTGTTTGGATGATGTCCTTATCCACCGCCTGATGGCAGTTCGCGGACGGGACCTTGAACTCCTTGCCGTCCCTGCCGGTCACCTTGTTGATGGCGATCGGGTTGCACTGCACGCCGTTCGAGGCATATACGGCGAAGATGCTCGCCATGGTCAGCGGGGACACGTTCACCGAGCCGATCATCATGGACGGCGTGTACACCGGGGTCTTGTCGATGGTCTCGCCGGTGGCGGCGTCATGGTATCCCAGTTCGGTCGCGGTGTCCGCCACCTTGCACAGTTTGAGGATGGCGCCCATGGAGGCCTGGGTGGTGTTGTGCGATCGCACCAGACCGAGGAACGGGCTTTCCGGGTTCACCGTGCCGGCGCCCATGGCGTTCGACACGTTCCACGAATCGGCGCCGCCCTTGTAGTTGTCGCAGGCGAAGTCAGTCGTGGGGTACGTCGTGGTGGTCTGCAGGTTGTCGTTGATCGAATGACCCGCCTCCATCCACGCGATGAGGTTGATGGGCTTCCAGGACGAGCCGATGGTCCAACCGGAACCGCCACCGTCCACCAGATCGACGGCGTAGTTCTGGCTCGTCTTGGTCGGGTCGTTCGCGGCCGCCGGGGTGGCGTCATAGTGGCGGTTCAGGCCGAAGCCCAGCACCTCGCCGGTCCCCGGTTTGACCGCGGCCATGGCGATCTCCATGCCGCTGGGATCATCGGGCGGAATGGTGCGGCGCGCGGTGTCCATCATCATGGAGTTCGCCTCCACATCCAATGTGGTGACGATCTTCAGGCCGCCCTCCTGCAGCAGTTTGTTGCGTTCGGCGCGGGTCTTGCCGAATTCCTCGGAGTTCTGGATGCGGCGCACCACGAAGTCGCAGAAGTACGCATAGTCGCCGGTGTCCTGGCAGCCGACGTTCACGGACTGCACCTTCAGCGTGTCCTTCAGCGGCGTGTTCACGGCCTCGGTGTACTGGTCCTGGGTGATGTACCCTTCCTGCAGCATCAGCTTGAGCACGATGTTGCGCTGGTTCTCGCTTTCCTTCTGGTTCTCCTCGACCAGCGGATCGTACTGGCTCGGGTTCTTGGTGATGGCCGCGATGGTGGCGGACTGCACCACGTTCAGGTCGGCGGCGGACACGCTGAAGTAGCGCTGGGCCGCAGTCTCCACGCCGTACAGGTTGTTGCCGAACTGGGCGATGTTCAGATAGCCCTGCAGGATCTCGGCCTTGGAATACTTCTTCTCCATCTGCACGGAGATCAGCATCTCGCGGATCTTGCGGGCGACGGTGTCTTCGGTGGCATGGTACTGGGCGATCGGGTCGTCGTCCTCGATCGCCTGCATGAGCAGCACGTTCTTGACGTACTGCTGGGTCAGCGACGAACCACCCTGCTGGGAGCCTTTGACGAGGTAGGTCTGCACGAACGCACGCATCACGCCTTGCACGTCGACGCCGGCGTGAGTCCAGAATCGACGGTCTTCGCGCGCCACCACTGCCTGCTGCATGGTTTTGGAAATCTTCTTCAGCGGCACGACGATACGGTTTTGGTTGTAGAACGTCGCGATAACGGTGGAACCGTCTCGCGCGTACATCGTCGACTTCTGAGGCAGACTGGTCACATCGAAGTCCACATTTTCTACCTTGAGCGACGGGATCACCGCTTTGGCGGCTTTATTGGCACCGACCACACCCGGTACAAACAACACACTGGCCGCCACGCCACCGCAGACGGCAAGCATGATATAGGCCAAGAGGAGAACAAGCACACGTTGGAGAGTGAGGGACTTCTTTTTGGGCATGGGCCCCATTCTAAATGGGGTGCCCTACCAACCGGGCTTACGGTCAGCTCCCGTGAACATATCATCACAAGAACCGCACTAGCGTAACATCGGCTGGAAGTCAGCCGAACGGTCAGCGCCGCGAGCGTCGAATCAGCATACCTGGCTGGAAGATGATGATCGATCGGCCGTCACGTGCGATCCATCCGCGGTTGGAAAAGTCCATCAACGCCTTGTTCACGGTCTCACGACTGGAGCCCACCAGTTGGGCCAGCTCTTCCTGAGTCAGGTCATGCGGCACTTTGAGACCCTGTTCCACCGGCTCGCCGAAACGTGAGCCCAAGTTGAGCAATATCTTGGCCAGACGCGCCGGCACATCCATGAATACCAAGTCGGAGATGCGTTCGTTGTTGCCGCGCTGGCGGTTGGCCATGACCTGCAACATGTCGATGGCCACACGCGGATGCTCATCAAGCCATGCGAACAGGGCATCATGCTCCAGCCAGACCACGCGCGTTCCATGGCTCATGGCCACTGCTGACGCGGTGCGCGGGCCACCATGGGGGTCGAATACCGGAATCTCGCCAAGCACTTCGCCCGGCGCGTGGATGGACAGCAGTTGCACGCGGTCATCGGAAGAAGTGCGAATCAGCTTGACGCGCCCCTGCTCCAGTAAATACATGCGCTGATCGGTGTCGCCTTCGGAGAAGATATAGTCGCCCTTATCGAACGCCGCACGCTTCAAATGCGGCAACAGCTCCTCGGCTTCGGCTGGCGATACCTGCTTGAACAATGCCGTATGCAGCAGGATGTTCTCCTCGTCAGCAAAAGCGTTTGGCGTTTCCAAGCTCATCGCACCATCCTTATCGATCGTCCCGTGCCTGACCTCGACTGTCATATTGTAACGCGCCCGTTCGGCGCGGACGCTCATGCGGAGAACCAGTCGATGAGGTGTTCGACGATCCGCGCCCGGCTGAGGCCGGTCTGGCTTTTCATCGGGTCCACGCGTTTGACCGCTGATTTCACCGCTTTGTCTGACATCTTCTCGCGACTGGTGTTGAGCACACGGCTCATCTTGGCCGCATCGATGTCATATGCCATGGTCACATGGTGCAGCACCGCGCCGCCTGAGCCTACGGGGAAGCGCCGCTGCGCCGCTCCCCCGATCTTGCCGTACTGCGAGGCGATATCATTGAGGCCCGTGAACCGCACATCCAAACCAAGTTCGCGCAGCGCTTCGACCAGCCACCAGTCACAGAGCCGGTAGGATTCTTCGACGCTTACGCCCTGAACGAAATCGAGCGGTGCATACAGAGAATAGGTAATGGTGTTGCCCGGTTCGATAAACATCGCTCCGCCACCCGTGCAACGGCGTACCACGTCGAAGCCGAGCTGCTTGGCAATGTCCAGATTCACCTCGTCCTGGGCCGATTGGAAACGGCCGATGACCACAGCCGGGCCCACCCACTCCCATAATCGGATGGTCGGCTGTCGTGTTCCTGCTGCGACTTCACGCGCCCAGGTCTCGTCAATGGCCATTTGTTCGTCCGGAGTACGCGGATGGTCGTGGATCACGGTGAGTTGAGGCTTGAGGGCGTTCCAACGCTCCCGGTATTCAGAGCTTTTGTCGGACTGTTTGGTTTGTGTATTGATGGATGCTGGGATGTTCGGCGCATCGGGGCTGACCACCCCCACCCGCTGCGCGGGAGCCCCCGCCAGCGGGGGCAAGTTGCTGCTTACGGCTCGGCTGTATGCGGTTTTGATGGCAACTTCATCGGTGCCGATAATTCGGCAACTTGGATGAGCGTCCAATACGGACCGCAATGAACCATCGCTAATTAGAGCTTGTTCCAGGTCATGCAACAAAGCATGAGATTCGGCATCCGAAACTGATTCAATAAAGAAATCACCACTGATATGGCATGGCTGTGCGGTGCCGTCATCATCGACGGATACGGTCACGGCGACTAGTTTGCCGCCAACGGTTTTGCATTCCCCATGTCGTATTTGCATGCAACTCAGTATAGAGAGTTTTCTGGCTCCCCTCTGAAGGGGAGCCAAGTTTGAGGTCACATGCGGGCCAGAATGTCCTTGCCGACCTGGTCGGTGGAGCGCACGGTGGAGCCGAGCTCCTCGATGTCCGCTTCGACGGCGGTATGGATCTTCTTGGCCGCATCATCAAAGCCGAGATGCTCGAGCAGCATGGCGGCGGAGAGGATGGCGGCGGTCGGGTTGGCCTTGTTCTGACCGGCGATGTCCGGAGCGGAACCGTGAATCGGCTCGAACATGGACGGGAACTCGTCGGAGGCGTTGATGCAGCCGGAGGCGGAGTAGCCCACGCCGCCCACCACGGAGCCGGCCTCATCGGTCAGAATGTCGCCAAAGAGGTTGTCGGTGAGAATCACATCGAAACGGCTCGGGTCGGAGACCAGGAAGATGGTGGCCGCATCGATGTGCTGGTAGTCGTGGGTGACCTCGGGGTATTCCTCGCCGACCTTGTCGACGATGCGCTGCCACATATCACCGGCGTTGACGAGCACGTTCTTCTTGTGCACCAGGGTGACGTGCTTCTTGCGCTTCATAGCAAGCTTGAAGGCGTAACGCACCACACGCTCCACACCGTATGCGGTGTTGATGGACACCTCGGTGGCCACCTCCTGCGGGGTGTTGCGGCGCACCGCGCCGCCGGCACCGCAGTACAGACCTTCGGTGCCTTCACGCACCACCACGAAGTCGATGTCGCCGGGGTTGGCGAGCGGCGAGGTGACGCCCTTGTACAGCTTGGAGGGGCGCAGGTTCACGTACTGGTCGAGGTCGAAGCGCAGCTTCAGCAGCAGGCCGCGTTCCAGAATGCCGGCCTTGATACGCGGATCGCCCACGGCACCGAGCAGAATCGCGTCGTTGGCCTTGATGCGCTCCTCTTCGCCCTCGGGCAGGATCGCACCATCGCGCAGATAGCGCTCGGCACCCAAGTCGAAGTTCTCGTACTCGAAGTCAGCTACGCCTTCAGCGGCCTTTTCCAAAGCCTTCTGAGCCCACGGAGTGACTTCCTTGCCAATACCGTCGCCGGGAATAACGGCGATTTTATATGTCTTTGCCATAGTTCAAGGAGCCTACTCGCGCGACCACCTGCCGGCCCGAACCCGCTCAGCTAGTGGACACAACCAACATGCGTATCGTGTCGAGACATTCATTAGGTCATTTTAGTGTTCATTAGGTCGGTGTGGGTTCATTTCAGGGACTGAAATGGCGGCATTTCAGTCTCACATAGAAGAGGACACCGACCTAATGAACGACAGAATGACCTAATGAGCGAGCCCCATCACATCCATGCACCAAGCGTTCTCATAGGAAACCTCTTCCCATTGCTTGTAACGCCCGGATAGACCGCCGTGACCGGCCTCGACCTCAATCTTGGCCACCGCGTCCACGCCGGCGGACTGCAGACGGGCCAGCCATTTGAGCGGCTCGACGTACAGCACGCGGGTGTCGTTCATCGAGGTGGTAATGAAGATTCTCGGGAATTGCGCGGCGGCGAGCGCGCCGGTGGCAGCCCCATCAGCACTGCCGTCACCGGCAGCCTCGTCGTCGCCGCCCTCGAGCACGGTGACCGGCACATTCTCGTATGGCGTGTACGACTTCATGTACTGATACACCTCAGGGTCATGCAACGGGTCTCCCCATTCGTCCCATTCGGTGACGGTCAACGGCAAGTCCGGGTCAAGAATGGAGGTCAACGCGTCCACGAACGGCACATCCGCCTCAACACCGGCGTAGCATTCGGGCGCCATATTGGCAATCGCGCCCATCAGCAGGCCGCCAGCGGATCCGCCGTTGGCCACGGTGCGCCAAGCATCAGCCAAATGCGCCTTCTGCAGCGCGCGTGTGGCGTCCACGAAGTCCTCAAAGGAATGCTTCTTGTTCAGTCTGCGCCCCTGTTCATACCAGGCACGTCCCATTTCGCCGCCGCCACGAATATGCGGCACGGCGTACAGCACACCGCGATCCAACATGCTCAGACGAGAGACCGAGAACCCCGGATCGGAGGAAATCTCGTATGCACCATATCCGGTAATGAACATCGGCGAATCCTGCGCCGGGCAATCGCGGTGCCAGACGAGGGAAACAGGAATGCGTTCGCCGTCGCGCGCGGTAATCCACACACGGCGTTCCATGTAATCGCGTGGATTGAAGTTGCCCAGCACGGTGGCTCGCTTCAGCAGCGCATCTTCACCGGTGGCGGGATCGATTTCGTGCAGCTCGCCCGGGCGGGTGTAGCTGGCGAACGAGTAGCGCATGCGCGGCGCCTCATACGATGGGTTGCCGCCGACGCCGATGGTGTACAAGCGCCGGGTCTCACCGGGCAGGTGGTCGTCGCTGGCACCATCGGAAGATGACGTGTGATCCGTGGGGGCCTCATCTTCGGTCCACAAGATTTCGCCATGATCGCCGGTGAAGCCTTCGCGATCGGCGGCAACCATGTCCCAGTCGTCCTCCAGGGCAGGCGGCAGCAGTTCCGTAAACCGCCACGGCCGTCCGGCCAGGAAGTCGGCGGCAGCCGCGCTCTTGGTCATGTATGCCACGTGCGGCTGGCCGTCGGCACGGTAGCTCAGGGACACAAAGTTGCGATGCAACGCGATGCCTTCGATGCCCAGACCATGGGCACCCTGCAATATCGCCGGATTGGCGGCGTTGAAGTATGCCTCGGTAATCGGCTTATCCGGCTCACCATGTTCACAGCCGTACGGCGACCCGGCGGCAATGCACACGCCTTCGCCGAGTCGGTACGGCGGCTCATGGCCACGCATGTCAATGACGTCGATTTCGAAATTCGGATTGGCGGCGTTGTGATAGACCACGGCGAGTGGCACATCCGCACCGTTCTCCCCCGCGCCTTCAAAACAGGCAAAGCTCACATCATATTCAATATCGTTCTGACGTGGAATGAAGGCTTGGAATTCGCCTTCAGGCGTGGCCACCGGCAGCATCAGCACTTCGGTGGTGGTTTTGGAACCGGTGCCGATCACGATATTACGCTCATCAAAACTGATGCCAACGCCCACCCAGAACCGTTCATCGGTTTCTCGGTACACGCACACATCCGATTCGACCGCCGTGCCAACACGATGCCGCCACACGGCGAGCGGCCGCCAGGAATCGTCCAATTCCACCCAGAACACCCATTGGCCGTCCGGCGTGAAGCATGCGCTGCCAATGCCGGTGAACTGTTCGGGCAGTTCGCTGACCGGCTCCCCGGTCTCCAGCCCGGCAAGGTCGCGGATGCGGAAATCATATCGTTCGTCTCCCGCAACATCCACGCCGTACAGCATCCAACGGCCGTCCTTGCTCAGATCCAAGCCGCCGAGCCGGAAGAAGTCATGCCCCTCGGATTCCTTGTTCGCATCAAAAACGACCTGTTCACCGGGCATGGAGCCGGGCGCGCCTTGCGGATCCACGACCGGCGGGTCCCAGTCATCGGCATCGCGCACGGGGATGCGGCATTGCACGCCATACTGTTTGCCCTGCTGCGTGCGGGTGAAGTACCAGTAATCATTGACGCGCGTGGGAACCGACATATCGGTCTCTTCCACATGCGATTTCAGCTCTTCAAACAACGTATGCCGGAAATCCGCCAGATGCGCCATGCGACGCTCGCAGTACTGGTTTTCGGCAGCTACGTAGCTGCGCACATCATCGGAGTCTTTGTCTCGCATCCACTCGTAATCGTCTTCGAAAACGTCACCGTGGAATTCGCGGCGCTTCGGCTCGCGCTTGGCATAAGGCGGCATCGCGGCCGCGGCGTTTGTGCTCTCGTCAGTCATACCACGCGATTATAGGCGAGGCACCACACCGGGACGTATTCGGCGTTCATCACGCCGCGCTTATCGCAACACCGTCTTCAGATACGGCAGCATGGTCTTCAGAATGTTCGAGCCGGTGGTGCCGGTGAATACTGGTACATCGGTTACCGGAGTCGGCTGGGTCGAGGTGAGCCCCGTCACCGACGCCAATCCGGTTGATTCGCGCGGGCTCAACTCACGAATGACGATCGCCAGTACACGTCCGGGATATCTGCGGGCGATGGTGGCGTACGTGGTCGGGTCCTTCTGCCCGTCATCGCCCACCAGAATGAACTTCATGTCCGGGAAGTCGGCCATAAGTTGTTCAGCAAACTCAAGTTTGTGCTGGGGGCCGGTGGGCACGAAGGTCTTGGGCCTCGGGTCGAGGTCGCGCAGCAGCAGCGGGCCTTCGGGAAAACCATGGTCAGTGATGAAGTTGCGAATCGAACTCTCCACATTCCAAGGCGATGTCGAAAGATAGAAGAACGGTGCGCCGGGGAACAAGTCGGCGATGCGGGTGAACAGCACGCTCATGCCCGGCACGGAGGCTTTCTTCTTGGGGTCGAGGAACAGCAGGTTGTACGCGGCCTTCCATGGCACCGGGGCCTGCGTGATCATGATGGTGTCGTCCACATCGGAGATGATGCCGACTTTGGCACTGGCGGGGATGGTGTACAGGTTGGCGCTCACGGGTTTGCGGTTGGCCACGCTGTAGGAGACGCGATGGATGCCGGGCACCAGACGATGCTCGGCCACGAGGTCGAGGTATCCGGCGGAATCGGAGATGGCGTATTCGCTGCCGAGATCGCGCGTGCGGTCCACCTTGTCATAGACCTCGGAGACGCCGATCTGCACGGTGTTCAGCGGCATGCCATCAATGCTGGCCTGCACGTGGGTGCGCGGCGCGGGCACGGCAAGCATGCCGCGGATGCCGCGGATCAGTTCGCCGGATTGCGCATGCTTGGGGGCGTATACCGTGCGGCAGATCAGGCGCGAGTAATCGCCGGTGCCATAACCCACATAGGGTTCCACTCGCGGATACCAGCCCCATTGGCGCACCACCTGAGTGGAGATGTGTGACCATACGCCGAACACGCGGGTGATGGCACGACGTATGAATCGGGTGATCGGCGGCTTGACCTCGATGCGCTCATGCTTGGAGGGGGTGTCGAACGTCGTGGCAGCCTTGCGTGCGGGAATCGGCACGGTGGGCATGTCATCGGAATGTTCAGCATTGCTGGCATTGTCGGCGCCATTGGCGGATGCCTTGACGTCAGAGACTGGCGCAGTGGCGGACAGCGCTGCATTGCGAGCAGCAGCATCCCAAGGCAGTCGCTTGCCTGCCGCCTCAAAATCCTCGCGTGGGCTTCTCATAGACACCAATATAGGCCATACACCTCATTTTCTTGGCTCCCCTCTCTGAGAGGAGCTGTCGCCATGGGCGACTGAGGGGAGTCCCCAACATATGGAAACTCCCCTCAGTCCGCTTCATAGCCAGCTCCCCTCAGGGGGGGAGCCATGGGTAGAACTACCGCACGACATTCGCGTATTCGTCGGCGCTCAGCAGCTCCGGCTCATCGTCGTCAAGCTCGACCTTCAGCAGCCAGCCTTCGCCGTACGGATCGCCGTTGACCACGGACGGGTCGTCCGCCACGTCACGGTTCACATACTTGACCGTACCCGCCACGGGGCTGATCAACGGCTGGACGGCCTTGGAGGATTCAAGCTCCACGATCTCGTCGCCGGCCTCCACACGGGCGCCAGGCTCAGGCAGATCCACGAACACAAGTTCGCCAAGCTGGTCGGCGGCGTATTCGGTGATGCCGATGATTGCGGGGTCGACCGAACGGTCCACCCACGCATGCTCCTCGGAGTATTCGAGATGGTCGGGAATGTCGAGGTTCAGCGGCTGTTCGTTTTCGTTGTCATCACTCATAGTCATAAGCCTAACTTATCTTCGCGGTCCGTCACAGCTCGCGACCGAGCCATTCCTCAATCATGTAGCGGGCGATGGTGGCGCGGCCCGGCGCCGCCATACGGCCGGCGATGAGCTCGGCCGTGTATTCGTCGCGTGTGACCCATCGCGCGGTCATGGTCTCCTCGCCGTCCACATGCACGTCGGTAGTGATTGCATGTGCCTTGAACGCCATCATCAGCGAAGCCGGGAACGGCCACGGCTGCGAGCCCAGGTACCGCACCTCGCCGAGCTTGATGCCGGTCTCTTCCATGGCCTCGCGGCGGCAGGCGTGTTCAAGGTTCTCCCCCGCCTCCACAAATCCGGCGGACACCGAATACAGCCTCGAATCATTCCATGCCGCGTTGTGTTGCAGCAGCAGACGGTCGTGCCCGTCCACGATGGCGGTGATGACCGCCGGCTCCACGCGCGGGAACAGCACACGGTTGCCGTCCGCCTCGTTGGTGCATCGCTGCGCCCATCCGGCGAGCGCCGGCCGGACCGCCGCGCCACAGGTGGGGCAGAACCGCTGGCGGCTGTGCCAGATGCTTAAGGTGATGGCACTGGTGGCTTGCCCAGCCTCGCGCGCGTTGGCGTGAGGGGCGAATCCGCGCAGGTCCACCCAGTCGAACCGGGTCACGGCCTGTTGCAACAGCGTGGGCTTCGGGACCAAGGGTTGTACGGGCGCGCCGACCGAATCATCGAAGGCATCGTCCGCACCTTGTCCGGCCGAATCCGGTACACCGAGCGGCCCGGCGATTTTGGCTGCGGCTACGCCGCCATTGCCCTTGGTATTTCCCGGCTGCCGTATTCCGGCGGCAGCACCTCCGCTGATGCCGTTCTTGCCCAGCGCGCCGTCCACGGTGCCGGAATCCTGGGTGCCGAGCACGCCGCCGGCAGCACCGGAAACATCAGCAATCCCGTCAACACCGGGGACACCGGCTTCCGGCACGCGCGTGATATCCACGGCGACCACGGATTCGCCGCGCGCCCCGACATAGGAGCCGAGGAACATGGCGACCGCTTCGGGGTAGCGTGCCAGTTCGGCGGACACATAGGCGCCCGGCAACGTGGCGAGCCGCATTTTCACGTTCTCATAGTCCACGAGCTCGCCTTGGCCGCGCGGTACGGCGACAAGTCCGCCGCGCGTAAGCACGACTTTGGTGGTCGGCTCGGCCAGCAGCTCGTCGATCAGGCCAGGTTCACTTCGCCGGTCCACCTGATAGTCGATGTCACCTTGCGCGAGCGGCAGGAATGGCAGCGCATGGGTCAGTGCCAGAGGTGAGAAATGAATGTCAGCGGTCATCGAGGTCTCCTATGCGTTCTTCTGCGCGCTCTGCACGCGCCTGACAAGCGAGAGCAGTGCCCGCGCCACGGTATCCGGATGTTCGACGGCACTGAAATGGCCGCAGTCCGGAATGTCGATGAATTCAGTGCCGGTGATTCGTTCGGCGAGCGGACGCATCACGCTCGGGTTGCTGGAGGGGTCCAGTTCGCCGGATACCACCAGGCTCGGCGCGCTGATCGTTTCCGGCACCGCCCCCAATTCGGGCCGGCCATAGGTCATGCGCTGACGCCAAGCCAGACCAGCCGGGTTCTGTTCGTTGATCCAGCCGGTCATGGTCGCGATGAATTCAGGAGTCTTCTTGACGGTGGAATCGCCATCGGCCGGTTGCGCGAAGTGCATGACCGGTTCGACCGAGTTCGTCTGTTCGGCGGCGTCCGCCATCTTCAGTCGGTTCTCTCCGCCCACGCCGTCGGACGCGGCCATCGTGTCACACAAGGCCAGTCCGGCCACCGTTTCGGGGTACAGGCGCTGGATGTCCATCGCCACGTAGCCGCCCATCGACAGTCCGACCCAGATCGCCTGCTCGTAGCCGGCGGCCTTGATCAGGTCCACGTAGGCTCCGGCCAGGCGATCCAGCGCCTCGCTGTACGCGCCGTTGGCCATACGCGGGCCGGAATCGACCTCGCTGGGAACCGGGGATGCGCCGGAGCCGGCCATATCCGGCGCCCAAATCGGGAAGTCCGGCACATCGTTCAGGTCGGCGAAGTCGGCGAGCGCCTTCGCGCACACGTCCCACATGCGGTGGTCCACCGGGTAGGCGTTCATCAGCACCACCGGCACGCCTTCGCCATCGCGATAGATATGATTGGCCAATTCGATTGCCATTGTCGTTACTCCTTCACATTCACACCCCACTGGCGGAGCTGTCGGCTCAGTCGGCTGGGAGCGGTTTCAACGCGGACCGCCCTCCGTCGCCACGCGCCATCCCCACCAGCGGAAAGCAGAACAACTGTCAGATTCCGGCCCAGGCCAACGCCTGCCGCACGATGCGACCATGACCGTTGACCATCTGCGCCACGAACGTGTTCATTACGTCGCTCTTGGGATCCACCCATTCCACATCCAGGGTCTCGTCCTGCGGTTTGCAGTCGCCGGCGATGGGCACCACGTAGCACAGTGCGATGGCGTGCTGGCGCGGATCGTAGTATTCGCTTAGTCCCGGCGTAGGGAAGAATTCGGCCACGGTGAACGGCTGGAGCGAGGTGGGCAGCAGCGGCAGCGCGATGTCTCCCAAATCCTTGGCCACATTGCGGGCGATGGCCTCGCGCAACGTTTCGTGATACAGCACACGGCCGGTGATCAGCGTACGCTCGATCGACCCGTCTTCGGCGACGCGCAGCAACGAGCCGACCTGGGCAATGCGGCCCATCTCATCGGTGCGCACGGGCACGATCTCCACGTACGCGATGGGCATCTGGTGGCGGGCCCGGTTGATGTCGGCCGGTCCCAGCCATCCCGGCGGGTTGCCGTGGCCCGAACCGCCGCCGTGAATGAAGTCCTCGGGCGTGATGTTGTCGAATTCGCCGCGGCCACGGCCGGCATCATAATCGCCCTCGTCGGGCACTTCATCATTCATGACTGGCATGGTCTCATTATCGCGCGCATTGATGAACATGGGCACAATTCACCGAAAAATTGTCTGTGAATTCTCAGCAAAGCGCCTCATCGCCTCCATGCGCCCGCAATCCATTCAGCTTGGGGCACAAACTTTTGCCGAAATGTTGGGTGGTGCTGGGAAACTGGTACACAGCATCAAGCACTGTGTTTGAGGAAGGAACTTCAATGGCCACCACCGCCATCACTTCAGCTGAGTTTGAGAAGACCATTACCGACAACGAAATCGTGTTCGTTGACTTCTGGGCCACTTGGTGCGGTCCGTGCCGAGCATTCGGCCCGATTTTCGAGGCTGCGTCCAACGAGCCGGAGAATGCGAACATCGCTTTCGTCAAGGTGGACATCGATGCCAATCAGGATCTGGCTCAGGCCGCCGGCATTCAGGCGGTGCCTACGCTGATGATTGCCAAGCAGGGCGAGGTCATTTTCCAGCAGGCCGGCGCGCTGCAGGCCTCCGATCTGGACGACCTCATCGCCCAGGCCAAGGCACTGGATCTGGCCGCCGCCAAAGCGCAGCAGGCAGCGCAGGAGCAGCAGTAAGCCTTATCACGCTGCGGCAGCGGAAGCACGGAAAAAGCCCATATATAGCGCTTCCTTGCACTGCTAACTACTACATATGCCATCCGTGGCGGGTCGAACACCCACCACGGATTTTTTATTCATCCACTCAACGTCCTATGATGGAGAGCAGTGTGTACCCAACCAAGGAGCGCAATGTCGAAGCACGCTGAGCGAACCTCAATCGTCAAGACCCTATCTCGGGGTCAGTGGGCGAAGATCGCAGCGGCCGTAGCCGCAGTGGGTCTCATTGCCACTGCAGGCGTTATATCTCGCGACTTCTATCAGTCGAGCACCGCCACGCATCCCATCACCCCAACCTCATTCTCCGCCACCGACGGCGCAGCTTCCCGCTCGGCCTCCCGTGGTGCGCTCAAGAGCACCACTTATGTGACCGTCAAGGTCAACGGCAAGTCCCGCGTGGTTCTCGGCGAAAAAGACAACATGACCACCGTCAAGGATGTGCTGGAAACCGGCGATATCGTTCTCGATCCGGAAGATAGCGTGAGCCCAAGCCTGGATTCCAAGGTCACCGAGTCCACGGTCATTTCCATCGACCGCGCCAACACCACGGTGGAGACCACCGACACCGATATCGCTTTCAATGAAGTACGCAAGGAGACCTCGAGCCTGCCCAATGGCCAGGAGAAGGTCGAGACCGAGGGTGAGAAGGGTGTGCTGGAGACCACGTCTCTGGTGACCCGCTCCGGCGATAAGGTCGTCTCCTCCAACGTGTTCACCTCATGGGTCAAGAAGGCACCGGTCGACAAGGTGATTCTGGTGGGTACCGCCACCGTGTCTTCGCCCAGCGCCGCCAGCATCGGCACTACCACGCCGGCCGGCGAGATTCAGTCCTGGGCGCATGACTACCTGATTTCCAACGGCTACTCCGAGGCCGACTTCACCGCCGCCAACTTCATCATCAGCCACGAATCAGGCTGGAGCCCCACCGCCACGAACCCGTCTTCAGGTGCTTATGGCCTGCCGCAGGCGCTGCCGGGCAGCAAGATGGCTTCCGCAGGTGCAGACTGGCAGACCAACTACCAGACCCAGTTCAAGTGGTTTGTGAATTATTGCAAAGACCGCTATGGTTCGATTTCCGGCGCGTACGCGTACTGGCAGGCACACAAGAGCTACTAAGCCAGCCAAATCAACACGTACACAACAGGTTCCGCGCCGCAAGAAGGCTGAGTGAAAACCCGGCCCAAACGCCGAGCGAACTCATGCGCATGATGCCGGTTCCCAATCATCGGGGACCGGCATCAGCATTTCTGCGCCTTATCAGCCGAATAATAATTGTGTTGTCTATCTCTAACATTTTATAAAATGTTAGAGATAGACAACACAATATTCATATGTAATGTTAGAATGATCGAACAATGACAGTAATGTTCGGTATTACTAACATCGAGGTGGATCAATGAAAGCTTCTAGTATCATACGGTCACCCCGTCAGCTCGCTATCAGCCTACGTGACGCACGCATCGCCAAAGGACTCACGCAGACAGCGCTCGCCCAACAAACCGGTCTCGGCCGTCCTTGGATCAACCAATTAGAACAAGGAAAAATCGAAAACGCCAGCCTCAGCCGAATCCTTGCATTATGCAACGCCCTAGAGGTCACTTTTACCGTGTCATACGAAGTGCCCTCCACACAGGACATAGCCCCGTACCCATCAGCGCATGCATCTCTCGCAAGCAATCAGAATACGTGCGCAGAAACATCAGATGCATTGAGCCAAACCAATACACCAAGCATGGCAAAACTGGCCAAGCAGATTGCGGAACAAGCGACCTCGTTACCATCATTCCAAGAGCAGCTCAAACAATATCAGCTTCAACTGAAATCCATATCTTCGCTGCCAGTGCGACAATATCTCGACACATTGCATGACCTATCCTCAGCATCCGACGCATATGACCTTACAGGGGCAGACGAACCGAACGACAACGAGGAATACGATGACAAAAATCAAGATGCTTAACGTTTTTTTGGAAGGCATCCACTTAGGAGTCCTCCAAGAGGATCTTTTCGGCAATCATACTTTCACCTATGACTTATCAAGCCCCAGCAATGCGCAGTTATCATTATCGATGCCGCGCCGCGCAGCACCATGGAAGGGCATTGCAGTCGAAGCGTATATTGATGGGATCCTTCCTGATGACCCAGCAGTCAGGCAACGCATAGCACGTTTACATGGCGTTAATGCGCGCAATCCTTTTTCGCTACTCACCGCCGTTGGCCTTGACTGTGGTGGAGGGGTGCAATTCATTCCCGAAAAATCAGACTCTCTAATCACAGAAACGATTACGCCAATCAGCAAAGAACAAATCGGACAACGACTCGAAAAAATAACAGGGGAGCAGCCGCCTTCCTGGCAAAGCCCCGATGAACATTGGTCTTTAAACGGCGCACATGACAAACTCGCCGTCAGATTCACCAATGGACAATGGTATGAGGCCGAAGGCAAAGCCGCCACTACTCACATCATCAAACCCGGAGTAAGTAGTCTGCACGAACAGGCATTCAATGAATACATATGTCTTAATACCGCAAAGAAACTCGGAATTCCCGTTGCACAATCCGACTATTGTCTTTTCGGCGGCATTCCGGCAATAGTCAGCGAACGATGGGATCGCATTGTCGACAACAGCGTCGCACCCGCAATCGTGAAGCGCATTCATCAGGAGGATTTATGCCAAGCGATGAGTGTTATGACCGACCAAAAGTATGAATCAGAGGGAGGCCCAGGAGCCACTGACATCGTGCATTTCATGCGCGACAATGGTTTGCCAGAGGACAGCGTACATCTTTTCTTCAAAGCGTTGGTTTTCAACTACATCATTGCCGGCGGAGATGCACATGCCAAGAATTATGCTATTTTGGAACCAATCGGCGGGACACCCCATCTTGCACCGCTATACGATATCGCATCGTATTTTGCCTACGATACACAGCGCAAAGAACGTAAACTTGCGATGCGCATTGGAGGAGAATATTCATGGGAACGTATCGATTTACGTCACTGGCATCGATTTGCCGAAGCATGTACAGGACAATCCGATTGGGAGACGCTCGGTAATATACTTCTCGAATATGCATTGAGCACATTGCCAGCATTCCTACAAGTTTCTGAGGAAGCTCTTGCACTGGCACAACAGCTGGAGCAATCCGCCACCGGCGAACAAACCGCAAATAAATTCGAACTGATTATGCGAATCCGTGACGGCATAGCGGCACAAAGCACGCGTATATTGAGCTGGTTCGCAACAGCAAATGGTGGAAATGCGCACCACTGTTATTCGCGGTTCCTTTGACAATTTAGGCTAGAGCACAATCACTTACGGCTTCGGCTCACCATTCCGTTCCGTCCCCTGACCAGCCGCCGGGTCGCCTGTCCCCCTCATCGTCTGGTTGTTTCGTCTGGTTCTTTTTGCTGTTGCTGTTGCGGTTGCTGTTGTTTTTGCTGTTGCGGTTGCTGTTGTTTTTGCTGTTGCTGTTGCTGTTGTTGCTGCTGCAACAACTGTTGCTGCCTTAATCGTGCATAATAGTCATTCAGAGCTTTCTGCCGCGCTGCTTCTTGCTGAGCCTCAACAGCTGCGCTGTAGTTGGCCATGGACGTGTTTACTGCATCCATGGACGCAGTCAGCGTGTTGACGGCATCCTGCATGGCCTTTACGTCAGTGCCCTGCTGGGACAGCACGGTATTGGCGTTGGCGATGTCACTTTCCAGCGTCACTCGCGTTGAATTATCGTCGACGGCATACAGGCTGTTGTCCAGCAAAGTCTGTGCCTCGGCTATCTTGCTCTGCAACGCCTGCTGGGCGTTAGCCTGATCCTTGGCGTTCTTGCTGTCCGTCACGGCCTTTGCCGCGGCAGTAATCGCAGTGGCGTTCTTCTTGGCGGTCTTGGTCTGGCTAGTGGCCGTCTTGGCATATTCCTTGAGGTCCGACGTAGAAGCTGAAGTCTTGCACTCCACCGCTTCCACGTTCTTTACCGCAGCAACTGCCTTCTTCAACGCATCCACGGTCGCACCGTCAGCCACTTGATCAGCCGTAATGCTTTGAGCGTTCTTGGTATCAGCCAACGCCTTGGTCAGCGCCTTCTGAGCGGTGGAATTCTGGTCCATGGCCTCAGCACATGCTGTCAACGCATCCTGATGCAGCTGATGGCTTTCCTGACGCTGCTCGCTGGAACGCCAGTACCATACACCACCAATGATCGCTGCAATCACCACCAGCGCAGCAATCACCGAAATGATAATGCCCTTGGTCTTCTTCTTGCCGCCCTTGCCACCGCGAGGAGTCCCTGCCACACGGTCTTCTTCCGGCTCCTCCACCGGCTCGGGATTCTGTTCGATGGCACTGAAATCGATGCTCAAATCGTCTATGGCACTATCACGTTGCGGCTTGGCTTCAGGAACCGGCGCAAAAAGCGACAGCGTCGCATTGTCATCCCGCTGAGGCGACTGAGCGCTCTCCGCAGTATCAGGCGCCGCAAAAGTCATCGGGGCAGTAGCCGCAGCATCGGAAAAGGGAGAGGCACCGCCACCAGTATTCGCCGCGCCCGCAGCGGGCCACTCCATTACTTCGTCAAAGCTGGGGAATGCAAATTGAGAGCCATCCGCAACAGCACCAGTACTGTTGCCGTCACCCGACGCAGCGCTGCCTGCGTTATCGACAAACGAGATAGGCGGTATGTCCCAGCAGGTATCGACGATATCGCCGCGAGCCGGCGACGTAGAGGAACCAGATTCCGCGTTCGGTTCAGGGCGTTCGTCTGTTCCCATGCTCTTCTCATTCCTTTGCGTCATTGAAGTCATTCCAAACTGTCAGTTTATCCAGCCCTATGCCGAGTGCCCCAGCTGGTACTCAAGAATGTCACAATTCTTTACTATTCGATATACAGCCAGCATCATGCACCCAAATAATTCAGTCTTATAACAGTAAAAACCGTGCGGCACAGAAGTACCGCACGGTTCATATTGCAAGACGATCGGCAAACGCCAAACTATTACTTGCGGGCTTTCCTCTCGCCCCTGCTCTTGGCACCCTTACGAGAGCTGCGCTTGTTGCCGTCCTCGTAATAGTAGTAGTAATAGTTCCCCGAGTGTACCTTCTTCGGGTCAGCGAAGTTGAAGATGAAGCCGAGAATCGGCACTTCGGCGGTCTGCAGAGCCGTAGCGGTGTTCTCCAGCTCCTTCTTCTCCACTATGCCCTTACCAGTGACGAGCACCAGACCGCCGGCCATACGGCCGAACACGGTGGCATCGCTGGCCACGGACAGCGGAGCAGTATCGATAATCACGTAATCGTACTGGGTGAGGGCCTGATCGACCATTTCCTTCATGAGGTCGGAATTCAGCAGAATGCTGGCGTTAGCCGGGCGCTTGCCGGCCGGCATGATGTGCAGGTTCGGCTTCCAGTACTTCTGAATGACATCGGCCGGGGATGCCTGGCGAGACAGCACGTGAGACAGGCCCACGTGGCCTTCGATGCCGAGTTTGTGGGCCACGGACGGGTGGCGCAGATCGGCGTCGATAAGCAGCACACTCTTGCCTTCCTCGGCGAGAGCCACGGCAACGTTGCAGGAAACCGTCGTCTTACCTTCGGACGGATCGGTAGAGGTGATGACCAGCAGTCGGCCATGACCCTGCGTGGCGGTGGTGGTAAGGAACGAAAGGTTCGTGCGAATACGACGGAATTCCTCGGCCTCGCTACCGGCCGGCTGAGCAGCCACGACCGGGCGGCTGTCGTCAAGAATCGCAGCCTGCGGCACGGTACCCAGCGAAGAGGCGTGGGTCAGTTCACGCACGTCATCGGTGGAGTCCACCTTGGTGTTGAGGATGTCCTTCAGCAAGGCAACGCCAATACCCACGATGATGCCGAGAATCAGGCCCATAGCCAGATACAGCGGAATGTTCGGGGAACTCTGCCCGGTAGGAGTCTGAGCCTTCTGCACTACCGTGAGCTTGATGGGAGAGCCGCTGGAGGAGGAGTTGTTGTACAGGTCGGAAGAAATCTGATCGGCCAGATTCTTCGCCACGCTGTTGGCGATGTCGGCCGCTTGCTGCGGATCGCCGACTTCCGCCGAGATGTCCACCATAAATGTGTTCGTGGGGTTCGTAGCGGTCACCACATCGGCAAGATCGGTCGTGGTCATATCCAGACCGAGGTCCTTAATGACGGGCTGGAGCACGGCTTCGGTCTTTACCAGTTCCGGATACGTCTTGATCTGGGTGTTCAAATAATTGGCACCCGAGCTCATATCGTTGGTGGTCTGCGTCTCGCCGGACTGACCGGCATACGTGGCGAACACTTCAGCCGTAGCCGTGTACTTCGGCGGCATGATGAACGTGGAAGCTGCAACCGCAGCAAACACCACCACAAACGAGATAATCGCAGACGCGAGATGCTTGCGAACAATCTGCAGCAAATCAGCGATGGTCAATGTTCTTCCTTACCTCTTCGGGAAATTTTCACAGATGGTCTATAATTTAGCACCTACCGGGGAACTTCTCGAGCTTTTGTATCCTTGTGAACAATGACCAAAACCCTTGATACGACTGCAGAATAACTGTACACAATCGCAATCACAATGTATTCTCACTAAATATTTTGCGACAACACTATTTCCCTATTCCATATTATGAATTGAAATTGAGAATGTGATATATAAAATTGTAATTCAAATTATCATTCATTACAATCAAAATTGTCAATAATATTTATGCAGTGTGAAGGAGTATATTATGGCATCCTTGCTTCAAGGATTCGAATTTTGTAAGCGACTGCCAATTACTTGGTGGGAGTTTAAAAGTACTTCATGAAAGTGAACGGTTGGCCGAACCCCCCATCACCTCACCCACACATGCAACTGGTACAGTTCTCACGGAGGATATGGGAGGGAACCAAGTATGTCCACACCGAACAATACGCAGCTCGGCAACAAGTCAGTTCAAGAAAAACGCAGAAACTCCGGTCATTGCCCCGCGCTACAGCGTGGGGCAATGACCGAGACGCTGACTCGTATCACCATCACCCCATCAGACATGTTGATGTTTGCCGCAGTGGCCATGCTGCCATTTGATGGCACAAAAATTGGCATTCCACTCCCCTATTGGACGCCAATCTCCCCCTGGTTGTTCACCCTGTACACAATCATCAACTGGCGATACTTGCGCGATACCGCACGCCGCTTCCTGCCGTTCTTCCTCTTTCCCCTGCTACCAGTGCTCACATCCGTATACGGCTGGCAGTCATATGGAATACACGCCAGCGCAACCGCAAAGTCATTCATCTCCATATTGTTAGGGCTGGCGTGCTTGGCTTCGCTCGACATCGCGATCCGCATTAAACGTGTACCTGTACGAACATTGTTAACTACGCTATTCACCGCATATGTAGTGGCATTCCTCATTGGGATACTGCAATATATCGCTTTAGAACGACATCTGAACTGGCAGCCAGTACGAGCATATTTTTGGGGTGCTCTGTATAGAAACTATGCGAGCGGTCGTCCTCAATTCATGTTCGCAGAACCTAGCTATATCGGCATGCATCTGTTCGGCGTACTCCTGCCAGTTTTCTGGCTGACCCGCGACCGCAAGATTGGCATATTGATACCGATATTTGCCGCTGGAGCAATTGCGATGGGCTCCGGCACCCGAATCATACTGGATACAGTGGTAGCTACATTTATCTGGCTGATAGCGACAATCAACTTCCATTCACGTAAGGTAACAGCTGGGTTCGTCGGTGCTTTAGGACTTCTTGGAGCAGGTGGATTGAGCGCAATTATCATCAATCCGCGTCTAAACTCTTTAGTCACCAATGGATTACTTGCTGGTGACGGATCGATGAGTGCAAGAATCTTCCATATGCTCGCTCCCATGTGGTCATGGAAACATGATCTATCTCACTTCATGTTTGGATGGGGCGCAGGCAATATCTCTAATGCAGTGCGTACTGGTTACGCCGGTGCCCGCCAATGGTATGACGCCCATGGCGGTGCGCCCAATACCGAAATCGATGGTTTAGCAAATCCCCCAGCGGATACTTTCACAATGAGCATCTATGCCAGCTTCATTACCGAATTTGGTCTATTTTGCTTTTTGGCCTTCTTGCTCTTGGTATTAGCACACGTAGCGGTCCATCATGGATGGAGCCGACGGAACATATGCTGGTTCATTCTTCTCGCATACCTATATATTCAGTTTGAATCATACGCATTCTATGCAATTCCACTGTTCATATGGGCTGTCTGCACAATAATGAATCGAGGAAAAAACAACATCAATTCCCTTTAGATTGCGAGAATCACAATTCGCTACTCTCTATCATGCCGATAAAGAGTGCGCATACGCCCGTTGCCTAATTGAAAGTGCAGCACCCGTTAGATTGGAGATTCCGCCTATAAGTGGTATATGAAACCTTTCACGACCAAACAAATCTGGCTGATGGTTGGTATCAGACTCGGATTCTTCCTGTTATACACCGCCGATCTGCAACGTTGCTCTGCTTGGGCACAGCATGGGAATCTACATCACTGGGTCATGGAAGCTGCCCGTCATCATGGTGGGCTTCGGCATGTTCCTGCTGTTCGACCGCGCCACCTTCCACAGCCGTGCCATCAACCGGATAGCGTAATCCGCGTTCGCAGTGTACCTGATTACCGATTACGCCGCCTCCGAGAAACTGCTCTGAGTCCGGTTGTTCAACCTGCAGGACCTGTACCAGCAGCCATTGGCGATCCTGCAGATTCTGGGCATCCTGCTGGCGATCTACGCGACCTGCACACTGCTCGACTTCATCCGCCAAGCACTATTCGCCGTCACCATCGGCAAGCGGCGCGGACACTGGTTTGACCTGCTGTGGGACAAGGCATCCACCCAATCAATCCTTTCGCCTGAACACGCAAGCCAATCTCACCGCTTCCACGGAAAATAAACAATTCTGAAATGAAAATCGCACACGTACGGCACAGGTTGCACCTTCTTATGCCAAGTGAAACCAGAAAATGTATAGATTTGTGGACACGCTCATAAAACCATCACTTTTAGCAGAAAATTGCAAAAATGGACATTTCTAGTTATAATCTCAGTATCAAAAGAGTAAAACACATTTACGAGGCGACCCAATGCTGATTGATTTTAGCTTTTCAAATTTCAGGAGTTTCCGCGACGAGCAATCTTTCTCTATGACTCGCGACGAAAGGTTCACGGAATCCAACGACTCACGGCAGTCTCCAATCACAGCCATATACGGCGCCAACGCATCAGGAAAATCCAATTTCCTGAAGGCGATGTGCGCCATGCGTAGCATGGTGACAAACAGCTACAGCCAAGGTGATGCGAATAGCGATATTCTTAGGGAACCATTCCTACTGAGAGAGAACCCATTCGAGGAACCATCGATGTTCTTCCTGGAGTTCACAGCCGAGAACCATCTGAAATACCAGTACTGGTTCCGCTATAACAATAAGCACATATTAGAGGAAGAGCTTACCTTCTTTAAGGACATGGGAGGACGTCTCTCCACTCACTCCTCACTGTTGTTCTCCCGCACCGGAAACGACGAGGTGAAATTCGGAGCCACTTTCAAAGGACCTAGAACGCAAGTGCGAAAGACAGTGGGACTCCGCCCCAACGCTCTCCTGCTTTCGGCGGCCGCCGCAGCCGGCATCGAATGTGTCCAACCTGTATTCTCGTTTTTCCAGAATGATATGGCGTATTGCGTGGCAAACGCTTTCGAACAGGAACAGCCCATATTGCTTGACCAATTCAAGAACAAGACACCTTTTTCGAAGCATCTGACATCTCTGATCAAGTACGCAGATTTTGGCATCAGTGATGTGCAAAGCGTTCCGGCGAACATCCCCTCGGATATCTGGCATCAGTTCAAAGAGCAGATGAAGACTCAGATCGGAGCTGATGAGGGAAAGCTAGAGGAAGCATTCAACATCAAAAACGCGACACAGTTGCAATTCACTCATACCGGCGGAGATTCGTCCTCTGCCGGCTTCGGCTTGGATAACGAGTCCAGGGGCACCGTCGCCGCGCTGTCGTTCTTCTCGCTTGCCCTTCGTCAGCTATCAAGGCCCACGGTCACACTTATCGACGAAATTGACACAAGCCTGCACCCAGCCTTGGTAGCAGAGCTGGTGGCGCTGTACGCCGATCCGGCAACGAATCCCCACGGCTCCCAGCTCATTTTCACGACCCATGACGTGTCATTGATCAATCAGTCGGGTTCGTCGAACCGCCTACTACAACCCGATCAGATATGGCTTGTAGAGAAAGATAAAGACGGCGCCTCGGAACTCTTCCCGGTAACGGAACTTGGTATTCGAAAGGAAGAGAACATCGGCAAGAACTACCTCAATGGTGTATATGGCGCCACACCGAACCCCAGTTTCCATACCGTATTCGCACAGATCATGAATGGAGACGATGACTGATGGCGAAGAAGCGAGGCGTTCCCGCGCATGGTCGCGAGTCTGCACGTTTCCACAGGGCACGCAAGAAGCGTTATCTTGTCGTAGCTGGCGGAGCTGTTACCGAAAGACAGTATTTCAAGCAGCTCGAGTCCATATATGACGTTGTCATCGACTACCAACAGAAGAACGAAAGTCCTGAACAGCTCGCGGATTTTGCATGCAAGTTGAAGAAAGAGGATGAACGGGATATCTCCACAGATTGCTATGAAAAAATCTGGGTGGTAGTCGATGTTGACGACTTTCACGACCACAGCAAGGCCGCAAAAACTTGCAAGGACAATGGGATCGAGCTCATCATTTCCAATCCCTGCTTCGAGGTCTGGCTGCTCGACCATATGAAGGCTTGTCCACCAAGCTACACACTGACGCCCGATGTCGAGTCAGCTGCGGCAAAAGCCGGCATCGTTGGAGGGAATCGCAACAAATACGTCAATGACGAACTCATCGACAGCGAACATCTCGATGCCGCCACACGCAACGCAGCCCGGCACAACACAGCGGAGAACAGTCAGGGGCGCAACAGGCTCACGCCATATCACGAGCAGGAATACGCCCCTTGGACCGATATGCCGAAAGTGATTGAGACGCTGAAATCTAATAAACAGAGCTGAAAGAAGAAACATGGCACTGCCCATCCAAGTAAATCCCAAAGACCCTTTCATAGATATTCACACTGGACGAGGTCAAGGTAGCTGCACATTCGCAAATGGATTCGACTGTGTCTGTTCATGCGCAGGTATCGCACACGCCCAATTACTCAGAATGGTTCTTACTCCCGAAAACAGTAAGAAGTTGCCTGACAAATACAAGCAGGCTCTTGCCAACAAAGTCCAAACGGTTCAAGCTCGCATTGCCGATATTCCGCATGATAAGGTAACAACAATTATCCACGCACAGAAACAGCCTAAACGCGTGTTTTTCCTTTGCGAGGATATGTCTCATCCCGTCATTGACTATTGCCGAGTCATTGACATACTCCGTTGGGCAAGAGAAAACCCCCTAGCAAGCCAGCAAGTATCAAAACTCTGCACTTGTGTACAAAATCATGGCATTAACTCTTTCAAAGATTTAGCCTCTAAAGCCGGCGAGTACTTGTCCCAAGCACATGTTCTTTGCGACATTGTAGCCTCTATTGCATTCGCACTCAGCGAAGCCGCAGACACGATTCCGGATGAAGATACATTTATCAATGCCTGCAAAGCAGCATTCGCTCTCTCACGACGTAACTCACTAGGATTCGGCCCATCGCGGAAAAGGCATGGAAAAAACGCAGTCGCAGCACGCAAATCACGGCAGGAAAACGATGATGAGGAAAGCCAAAAACGATACACTGATGGAGGCTCCATCTCAAGTGATCTGCTCACCAGGATTCTACTGGATATCAGCAAGGACGTTTACGCCCTACTGATGGAGTACAAATCCCAGACGAAGCAATTTCTCCAAGCGGTTCAGGCCACAGCAATATTGTTTTGCCCTGATCCGGATAGCCATAAACTCACATGGGACATGTGCTTCATTCCACTATTCCAAACGAAAATCTGTGATGACCTACGTAGCAAGTTGAATCAAGACATCATTACTGCACTTGAATATGGGAAAACGGATATCTGGGACAACGGGGCTAGGGCATACTGGTAAGAAGAACTGACGTGATGAGGCGCTTTGAAGACGGCTCATCACGTCAGTTCTTCTGATTCGGCACGAGCATGATCTCGCCGTCGGCGAGGCCCTTCAAATGCTGGCCATAGGGGCTCTTGCCGTAGCGTTCCGCGGACTCCATGAGCTGCTCGCGCGTGATCCAGCCGTTCGCGTAGGCGATCTCCTCCACGATCGCGATGGGCAGGCCCTGTGCGCGCTGTACGGTGCGCATGCCCCCCATCAACGAGCTCTTCCCGACGCAAGCACACAAACTCATGGAAGAGCAAAGCGTGTCAGGTTCGGCACAAACCACACTGCCCTCAGCCCTAACTTTGCTTGGATTCTGCGCCCCTGACAGGATACAGCGCAATATTCTGAGCAATTAACTCATTGCTCATCACCTTGCCGAAATCAGTCCATGGCCACACTGCAAAAGGTGAGGCATCGTCAGATCCATAGTCTTGAGAAATAATTTCCTTAACTATGCTCTGGGGATCATCGCCCCGCTCAAGCCGATCCTGGTCTGCGTCATCAGTGAGATAAAGTTCATAACGACACCTGCCCTCATGAATCTCCCTACGCCACCTTGCAAACGGGATTTCATAGCCTGTGTGTGTGATTGAATTATCAATCAAATCCTGCGGATCCGAATAGACTAGTCCGAAAACATGCGGGTAAACCCTATCCAGCCCACATTTCTTAAACGCATGGTTGAATGCATTGTCGAATGTCGGATAAGTCCGTGGAATCTCAATGAACTGGATCCCCGCAGCAAGTAGACTGAGAGCAGATCGACTCACGATTTCACGTTTCATTTGTGTCTTGGTAGGCATACCCAATCTTCCTTTCCTAAGCAAAGCCATCGCTGCAGAGCCATAGACGTTATCATGAGACACTGCTCTCAGACTCAAAGGAAACGTTTCAGCCAATCAGGAAGATTGGAACTCCCAACAGACCAAGAATCTTGTTCCTCTTCATCTTCCTCCCAAGTATTCTCTTTACCATCAAAGAATTTCTGACGATGACATTTGACTTTTGTAACCTTGTCTCCTTCCAATCGATACTCATTCCAATAGTGGTTATGCTTTCCCCATCCACTCCAACTCCGGGTTCGATAAATTAATACCATTTTAATCCTCCTCGTCGAGAAATATTCATTTAAGTTTATACTAAAAATTTTGAGCAGAAAAGAATCATTCCAGCCAACTCTTCATTCTTCTCTATCCCCAGAATCATTATTCTCAAAAGACTTATCGGCCTCTGCATGGTCAGTGGAATTCGATCGAAGCCCAGTAATTCCCTGGAGGCAGAAAGATGAAACACCGCCCAAGAGTCCTCCAGCTATCAGTCCAACGAGAAGATTCCGAGTACAGCCAGTCTTTTCCCCAATAGAAATACCCTTCTCAAGCCCTTGTCTGTAGAGCAAATCGCAAAATGCATTTGGCCCGCCCACAGCCTTTGCTCTTTGCTCTAAAACGTTATACGCCATCAATCCAGGATTTATCATCCTATCTCCTTACCTTGTTGGCATTCAGCATCCTAACCCGTTTTTAGACGTCTACAAAAAGTGGGCCTGTATGCGTTAAAATGTCCGTATAGGGAGAGCAACCATGACAAAGATCCGTAGCAAAATCCAGTATAATCCACAGAGACTAGAAGATGCACGCAAAGCATCAGGCAAAAAACGTAGTTATCGCAGCATCGCAGAAGAAATCGATGTCAATGAAAGAACGATTCGCAAAAGTTGCAAGGATGGATTAATCACTCCAGAACTTTTAGACAAGCTTGCACGGGCCCTTAACGTTGACACCGCATATCTAATGGGCGAGTTTGATTTATTCTATGACCAACTCAATGATGAGGAAATACGGAGAAAATATAAAGAAATATTCTTAAATCCCACACACCACCCTTACTCGCAACATTTACCTGATGAGGTCGACTACGACAATTTAATCGCGAGTTTGCTTAAAATGTACGGCATTCATCCCGACTGCTATTTTGATATGACAAGTGCAGCAAAACTTGTTTTCAGGGAACGTCTTCATTCATCAATCTATCGAGTGCTACACTCTTATTTCCCTGATTGCCCCCCCTTGACTATTTCCATATGATAGAAATGCCAAAACCAACTCTATACGATATCCTTGAAATGTTAGCAGACCCAGAAGAGGAGATTGGCTAACGAGATGGGTATTTTATTTTAAATGAGTCCAAATAATAAACACATGAGCATATTTAAAGGAAAGATGACATGAGTTCAAAAGTAATTCGATACGATAATATTATTTCCTTAGAGACACGCCAAAGCATTGCAAAAAGATACCATAGAGTCACTCGAGCGATAAATCAAGAATTCTGGAATTCCACCAGTGAAACTGCACATAGTCTCTACGTCGGTTCTTACGGAAGGAATACAGCAATAGATACAAGCGATATAGATATACTCGTCGAAATCCCGGAAGACGAGTATAATCGATATTCGTATGTTAAAGGAAATGGACAGTCTCGACTTCTGCAGGCAGTAAAGAACGCAATTCAAAATACATATTCAAGAAGTGATGTTAGAGCGGATGGTCAAGTCATTAAAATCGCTTTTTCTGATGGAATGAAATTCGAAGTGTTACCTGCATTCCCACAGGAAAACTGGAGCGGCAGTATTTTATACAAATATCCGGATAGCAATATGGGAGGGAATTGGAAGACAACTGATCCTAGGTCTGGGCAAAGGGCAATCCGAGAGAAGAATAATTCATCTAACGGTTTGCTGTGCGCGACATGTAGGCACATAAGGATGATCAGGGATACTTCCTATTCAAGCTACCATTTGTCCGGAATATTAATAGATTCATTTGTATATGATGCAATAGGATGGTGGCATTTTACACGTGAAGATGTCGATTCCTCAATCCAGTTGAAATCTTATGAACAGGAATTACTTGACCATTATAATCAGATTTCATTAAACGGCCTATTATCACCAACCTTGGCCGCCCCTGGAAGCGGAACGGCACTTGATACCTCAAAAGACTGGAACATTCTCGGTAAAATTCTTAATAAAATGGCATAAGGCAATATAAAATGAATGATACAAACTATAGAAATCAATTAAAAAATCAGATAAAGGACGCTTACGGAAAAGTCACCTATACGTATACCGCACATCACAAATTAGCCGACCGACTTGAAAATAAAAACAGGCATGTAAAGAACATACAGATTGCATTGTCAGCATTTTCATCATGCGGATTCTTTGCAAGCATTATAACAAATAAAAATGCATTAGCATGGTTAAGTGGAACCTTTTCCGTATTGTCGTTATTCCTGAATATTTATACAAAAGAGTATAAAATTCAGGATGAAATAAATCAGCATAGAAACGCAGCAAACGCACTATGGGATATTAGAGAAAGTTATATTTCTTTGTTAACTGACTATGACATACTTGAAAATGATGACATACGACATCAGAGAGATGTCCTATGTAAGAAAGTGTCAGAAGTCAATAATAATTATCCAGCAACTGATAGCAAAAGTTACAGAGCAGCACAGAAAGCTTTAAAAAAGGACGAAGAACAAACTTTTAAGGAAGGTGAGGTTGATTCCATTTTGCCTAACAGAATTGGATAAGAGATTGTCGAATAGAATCAACCCAGAAATGGTTTCTGGATAGTGATCAGAGTACATAATTCCCGGACACTATCCGCAACACTCCACGTCATGAAGTGGCCTGATTTTTGTTCCGCCCTTATAGTGAGGCGGCTTGTGCCGCTTGATGTTGATAATACTCGGTTTCCACCGCTTCGGGTGTCCTGTAGCCCAGGGACTGGTGCAGGCGCTTCGAGTCCCCGCCACGAGACCCACCGGAACGTCGCCAATTCCAGGTCCTTCAGAGCCGCGAAGGGTCTGCGCCGCCATACCAGCTCGGTCCTGTACGCGCCGTCGGCGCTTTCGGCCATGGCGTTGTCACACGAGTCGCCGACGGTGCCGGTCGACGGCAGCATCCCATATTCCATGACCCTGGTGGTGTACACCGTGCCGGTGCACTGCGTGCCATGGTCGCTTTGGTGGATAAGACCATCCGCGCCGCCGCGGGACGCGGCCCATGAGACCGCCTGCTCCAACGCCCGCAACGGCAGCTCCTGCGTGTTCATGGCCATGGCGCACGCCCCGGATGCCAAGCTCGCGCTGATGTTCATCACCTGGTCGCGGCCGGCCTCGGCCGGATCCCGGCCCTGGGCGACCAGCTGCGCGTGCATCTTCCCGTAACCGTACACGGCCATGAAGAAATCCGAATGGATCTGGAGGATGTCGCGGGCCAACGCCTCATGCCTCGCCCGCATGCGGCTGACGGGACGTGTTTCGAACATGCGGCAGCCACGCGGCGTGAGAAACCCGCAGTCCAACGATTCGGAAAGGACCCCGCAGATCGGCCCGACCTTGAAACGGCTTTCATGCCCGTCGACGTACGCGGCCATCAACGCCGTGTCGGGTCGAGCCCGGCCGCGAAAAAGCCGACGCCGTCGTCAAAATCTCGTTCGCCCGACGCAATTCCGCGTTCTCGGCCCGCAGCCTCCTCAGCTCCGCCATCGCGTCCTCGGCCGACTGCCTCGTCTCCTCCGCGACCGTCGCGTCCGACTGGTTGCGCCAACGCCGCAGTGATTCCGGCGCTATCCCCGGATCCTTCGCCACCGCGGAGATCGCGTTCGTCTCCGACGAATACGAGGAACGCGATTCCGCCAGCAGTCTGACCGCCTTCGCCTTGAACTCCGGCGTATATCGAGTGCCCTTTGCCATGGTTCCATCATCTCCCATCGAATTAGAGGAAATACGGAACAAAAATCAGTTCATATCACGTGGAAGCGAACTGATAACCGTGCCATGGACGGGCGAAATCACATTTGTGCATACTTTCGGGCACTACCACCGAACATCCTCATCCCATGTCGTTCGTCGCGTCCGAGCATTGGAAGCCGACGAGGAAAGGGGGTTAAGTAAAGAAAAGTGTGTCTTAAATCCAGGGTGGGGCTTACTCCCGTCTTGCGTGTTGGGGTGTGATTAACGTTTTCGTCGTTAATTCGTCCGGGTGCTTGACTTTTCGTGTTGACTTGTTCCATGAGCAGGAACAAGTCCTCGAGGGCGAGGAAGAGGAAGCCGGACGGGAACGACGGGCCCATGCCCGGCACCATGACGGCCGTGCAGGAACCGACCGACGGCGTCGACGCCTACGAGAGCGGGTTCGGGATCAGAAAGGGATGGGCTGGGCGATCAACCTGACCATGACACGCGGGAATAGACACACTTTTCTTTACTTAACCCCGGAAAGGAACAATCGAGCATGACGGGCCCGCGCCCGGCACCATGACCGCAGTGCAGCTACCTACCAACGGCATCAACGTCTACGAGAGCGGGTTCGGCGTCAGAACAGGCTGGGCGGGACGCTCGCACTAACCCACCAACACGCCAACAACACACCCGAATAAGACCCACGTTTCTTTACTTAACCCTACTTTTTGACCCTTAACCCGTAGTCGCTATGCGGTTATGCCGCATAGCGCGGGAGCCGGCCCCCATGATGCACAGGGAATCCGGCTCCTACTTCCATTTCCTCCTCAGAGGTTGGCTTACTGGTAAGTATATACCATTCGGCTGACGGCCTTAGTGTGATGTCTCCACAGGCTAAATTGCAGCGTGACTTACGCGAGATGGTGCAAATCTAGTTCGCGCATGTCCAGGGTTTCGAGGAATGATGAGAAGTCTTGGCGGCCGCGTTGCGCATCGCCGATGGCTCCAAGCGCTTGGTCTGCTATCCACAGCCGAGCGTCGGAAAAGCCCGGGGCGAAGTCCACGCGGAGTCGGCTGATGAAACGCCTGCTCCGCAATCCACGGACGAACATGAGGTCTCTGTCGTCTTGGCTGGTTTCGCGTGATTCTAGAACGAGACGCGAAATCCCGTATTCTTTCTCCAGCGTGGGCAGCAGAAGTTCGAGGCATTTACGTCGGGCGCGTTCGGAGGTGACCGTGCCATCCAAGGGCGTAGCGGCTATGGCGATATGGGGCAGTGACAATGCCTCGATGACTGGTATGGATCTGCGTTTCTCCGAAAGCGTCATGTCAGGGGCTGCGGACGTTTTCTTGGAGATAGTCATGCAGCCATTCCTTGGCTTTGAC